>ENA-OZKG01000015-OZKG01000015.1-human-gut-metagenome-genome-assembly--contig:-NODE-15-length-37998-cov-9.224995_pt1 | contig 37998 bp, 27 predicted proteins | sample MGYA00244826_ERZ653764 | MGnify/ENA primary metagenome ERZ653764 (study PRJEB26926, sample SAMN06165230) | human gut metagenome | biome: ENVO:00009003; feature: ENVO:2100002; material: ENVO:00002003...
ACATTTTCTGATGGAATTGTAAGAATAGACTTGCAACAATATGCTATAATTTGCCTAGAAACCGTACTTTTGGCTGCAAAGTAAAAATAGCAGAATATAAGAATAAATTACAATGGGGATGTGATAGAGGGAGAGGATCAGCTGGGCTGGTCCTTTTTCAGTGGAGTTAAACTTGTCTGAGTAATATGCTACAAACAAGTTTGTGGACTGAAAAAACCAAAATAAAAGTGACGAAAAATACAAGACGCAAAACATTAAGTAAACGCAATAATTAAACGCAAAATATCGAATTGATTTGACTTTTTACGTTTTACTGAGGTATAATTTGAGTAAGATGAGGAATAATATTGCGAATGACAGGAGCTGATATATATATGAAAACTTGTAAAGAAAAGGCTTTAGAGTGGAATGTTTCTCCACGTTCCGTAAATGATATGTGCAAAAAAGGAAGAATACAGGGTGCAATAAAAGAAAAAGGATCTTGGTTAATTCCAGACGACTCTCCAAAGCCAATGGATGGAAGAGTGGCTAATGGAAAATACATCAAGAAAAATATGGTTGCGAAAGCAGAAGTTAAATCATTACCAATCGGCATCTCTGACTATGTTCGTGCGCAGGAAGAATATTACTATGTCGACAAGACGTTATTAATCAAAGAATTCTTGGATCAAAAGCCATTGGTATCTTTGTTTACGAGACCAAGGAGATTCGGAAAGACCTTGAATATGGATATGCTCAGAGTGTTCTTTGAAATATCAGATAAGAATACTAGTAAGTATTTTGCAGATAAAAATATTTGGCAATGTGGAGAAGAGTATCGTTCACATCAAGGAAAATATCCAGTCATATTCTTAACTTTTAAGGATGTTAAATTTGATACTTGGGACGCAACAATAGATAAAATAAGGGGAATACTTCAAGAAGAGTATGGAAGACATCAAGAGCTACTAAATAGTGATAAGCTCTCACAATATGAGAAGGAGTATTTTACAAAGATTATTAGCGCTACAGCTAATGAAGTGGAGCTTACTTCTTCGCTAGAAAGACTATCTAAAATGCTTGCTTCACATTATGATAAGGCTCCAGTAATCATTATTGATGAATATGATACTCCGATTCAAGAGGGATACTCTAAGGATTTCTACGATGAAATTATTGGATTCATGAGAAATTTCTTTTCAGGAGCATTTAAGGATAATAAGAATTTATCCTATGGTTTCCTAACAGGAATTTTGCGTATTGCTCAGGAAAGTATCTTTAGTGGTCTAAATAATTTAACAGTGAACTCCGTAATGGATGAAGAATACGATAGCTTTTTTGGATTTACAGAATCTGAAGTGAAAGCAATGCTCAGTTACTATGGAGTATCAGATAAAGAGGAGGAACTTAAAGACTGGTACGATGGATATTTGTTTGGTAGCGAAGAAATATATAATCCATGGTCTGTAATCAACTATATTTCCAAGGGATGCCTTCCTCAAGTATATTGGGTAAATACAGGAAAAAATGAAATCCTTGATGATGTACTAAGAGTGGCTACAGATGATATTACAGAAAGATTATATGACCTTTTGCAAGGAGAAAGAGTAGTTGCAAGAATTGATCAAAATGTGGTGTATAGATCGCTTGCGGAGGATCCAGCAAATATTTATAGCTTATTGTTGGTTGCTGGCTATTTGAAAACTCCTAAAAAGGAACTGCAAGCAGATGGTTCATATTTATGTGAAGTATCAATTCCAAATAGAGAGATTGCAGCTGTATATAAGAGTGAAATCTTGTCACATTTCTTGCAAACTGGAGCAATTACAAGGACTACAGCAAATAAGATTGCAGAAAGTCTTTATGCCAATGATTACAAGAAGTTGCAGAGCGCTATTGGGGAATATATGGATAAATCAATTAGCTTCTTCGATGGTGGAGCTGAAGGATTTTATCATGGTTTGATGCTAGGATTAATAGCATTAATGGATAATCAGTATAAGATTAAATCGAACCGAGAATCTGGAGATGGCAGATTTGATGTTTCTTTAATTCCAAGAGAAAAAAGGTATCCTGGTATTATTTTGGAATTAAAGTGGAAAGAAAAATTAAGCGATGTTGAGCTTGAAAAATGGTCTAATGAAGCATTAAAGCAAATTGGTGAGTTGCGATACGATTCTGAAATGAAAGAGGATGGAATTACGGAAATCTTGAAGTTTGGAATTGCTTTTTCGGGGAAGAAAGTATGTGTAAGAACTGAGTAGAACAAGAATTTAGTGCTAGGAGGCGATAGTATGTTTCCAACAATTAATAAAAAAGAAACAGGTGTTAATCTTCGAAGAATTATGGATATGAGAGGAGTAAAACCAAAAGATATTCAAGAATATTTAGGGTTTGGATGTGTGCAGAGTGTTTATCGATGGTTGGATGGCGTTAGTATGCCAACAGTTGATAATCTGTATGCACTTAGCAAAATGCTTCAAGTTCCTATGGATTCAATTGTTTGCGGAAATGCTGGAAGAACAAAAAGTCAAATGGATGCATATCTTACGGATCAGGAGAGAAGAGTTTATACCTACTATAAGAAAATGAGAGAATTAAATGCAGCATAATTTTTGAACTACAAGTTCAATGACATTACATGAATCCTCCCTTATCGGGACAAAGAAAATGCGTAGACTGGCAGAAGATAACAGAGGAAGATTTGCGGTATTCAGCGGAAACAGGTATCTGATTATCCGCCCGCAGTTTGAAAAATTTATCAGTGCTTCTTCGGAGACATAATTCCGTTTGTCTGCCGAAAGTAGTTGATATTATCAGCGTTCAGAGTGATATATAGTATGACCTCGAAAACCTGTGAAAACAGCCACTTTTGGCAGAAAGGAAGTACTTTTATGGCAAGACCAAGTTTAGCAGAAAAAGATATTTTAAATCCTTCTGAGGCAATTGAATATTTTGTTCTGAGCCGGAGAAAATTTTATGATTTATTGAATAATACGGATGGGGAAGATTTTCTAGCATATTACGGAGAACGCAAGCTGATTCTTCGTGTAGCCTTTGAAAGGTATCTGCGTAACCTTCCAGAACTAAGGAGGCGGTTATAATGGCAAAGGCAGGAAGAGGACAGACAAGGCGGGACTCCAAACGCAGAGTATTAAGACCGGGAGAAAGCATAAGAGCAGACGGAAAATATCAATATAAATATCATATTGATGGAAAACCACATTTTGTATACAGTTGGAAACTGGAGCCTACGGATAAACTTCCAAAGGGCAAAAAGCCATGCCTTTCCCTTCGTGAGTTGGAAAAACAGGTAAACACAGATTTGGATTTACTTGTAAATATCGTGGACGGACAGATGACAGTCTGTGAACTTGTAGACCGATATTTGAAAACAAAGACCGGAGTAAGGCAAAGCACGAAACAGGGATATGTTACAGTGCAGAGATTGCTTGCGAAGGAAGCATTTGGCAAAAAGACAATATGAAGTGTGAAAACATCCGATGCAAAGCTGTTCCTTATCAAATTGCAGCAAGAGGATGGAAAAAGCTACAGTTCTATTCATACAATCCGGGGAGTGCTGCGACCAGCTTTTCAGATGGCGGTGGATGATGACATTCTTGTAAAGAATCCATTCGGATTCCGGCTTGCCGGAGTATTGGTAAATGATGCAGTCACAAGAGAGGCAATATCCAAAGACCAAATGCGAAAATTCCTGAAGTTTGTGCATGACGATGTGGTGTACTGTAAGTATTATGAAGTGGTGTACATACTCTTTCATACAGGAATGCGAATATCGGAATTTTGTGGCTTGACGCTGAAGGACATTGATCTTGAGAATAGAACTGTGAACATCGACCATCAGTTGCAGAGAACATCGGATATGCGATATATCATAGAAACCACAAAGACGGATGCCGGAACAAGAGTATTGCCAATCACAGAGGATGTGGCACAAATGTTTCAGGCAATCATTGAGGATAGAAATGCACCGAAAGTGGAGAAAGCTATAGACGGCTATAGCGGATTCCTATTTTATGATGATAATGGAATGCCACTTGTGGCAATGCATTGGCAGCACCGATTCAATCATATGGTCGGCAGATACAATGACATCTACCGGGTGCAGATGCCAAACATCACACCTCATGGTCGAGTTATAATAAGGACAAGTTAGAAAACTCCAGTAAATACAAGGGGTTGCACTAATTTAGTCCTTATTTTTAACTCCCTGAAAAAGGGAAAAATAAGGCAGCGCTGTCATTCCAGAATATGAATTATTACAGATCCAGACTGGAAATGGATTTGTGTAAGACAAGAGTAAAACAACAGAATTATTGTAATTATAGGACTGAATTAGCTCGCACGGAATATAGATTCCGGTTGTCTAATTCAGTCCTCTTTTTGATTGACGACGATGAAAGGTGATGAAAAATGGCTAGAATTATTTCTATTGTAAACCAAAAAGGGGGAACGGGAAAATCCGCATGTACAGCTAATTTAGCAGTAGGATTAGCACAAAAGAATATGAAAGTGTTGATTGTAGATGCCGATCCACAGTCTGATGTATCCGCAGGATTTGGATATCGTGATTGTGATGACAGTAATGAAACACTTACAGCTCTTATGGATGCAGTAATGAAAGATGAAGATATTCCTTCAGACTGTTATATCAGACATCAGGCAGAGGGAATAGACATTATCTGTTCTAACATTGGACTGGCAGGTACGGAAGTACAGTTGGTAAATGCAATGAGCAGGGAATATGTATTGAAACAGATTTTATATGGTATCAAGGATCAATATGATGCAGTCATTATTGACTGTATGCCATCATTGGGAATGATTACGATCAATGCGCTGGCTGCATCAGATGAAGTCCTCATTCCAGTTGAAGCGTCCTACCTGCCAATCAAAGGCTTGCAGCAGTTGTTAAAAACAATCGGTAAGGTTCGTAAGCAGATTAATCCGAAGTTGCAAGTCGGTGGGATTCTGTTCACGATGGTCGATGCGCATACAAATGATGCCAGAAATAATATGGAACTTCTCAGAAATGTATATGGAAGTCAAATTCATATCTTTGATAATTATATTCCATTTTCTGTAAGAATGAAGGAAGCAGTCAGAGAAGGACAGAGTATTTTCTCTTATGATCCGAAAGGCAAAGCTACAGAAGCTTATCGGAGAGTGACGGAGGAGGTGCTGAAAGATGCCATCTAAAAAAAGAGCAACTCCCATTTCCTTACAGCCACTTGATGCGTTGTTTGGAACAAACGAAGAAACAAACAATGGAATTTGCGAGATAGAAATAGGAAGCCTTCATCCATTTCCAAATCACCCGTTTCAAGTAAAAGATGATAAGAAAATGGAAGAATTATCAGAAAGCATTACACAATATGGCGTGTTGGTTCCTGGTATTGTGCGGTTGAGAGAGTCTGGTGGTTATGAGCTGGTAGCTGGTCATAGGCGAAAACGAGCATGTGAACTTGCAGGATTAGAGAAAATGCCGGTTATCATCAAAGATCTTACGGATGATGAAGCGACGGTGATCATGGTAGATTCCAACATTCAGCGAGAAGAGCTGCTGATCAGCGAAAAGGCATTCGCTTATAAAATGAAATACGAGGCGTTAAAGCGTCAGGGGAAACGATCTGATTTAACTTCTTGCCAACTTGGCAAGAAGTTGGCGGCGGAAGAAGTCAGTCAGAATACAGGAGATAGTTCCAGGCAGATTCTTCGATATATTCATCTGACAGAGTTGATAGCAGAGTTTTTAGAACTGGCAGACGAGAAGAAGCTTCCCTTTAATACAGCTGTTGAAGTTTCATATTTGAGAAGTGAAGAACAACAGATATTGCTTCAGTATATGAGTAATCACAATATGGTACCGTCCATGAAGCAGGCAAAGGAATTGAAGCAGATTTCAAAAGAGCAGATGTTGACGTATTCAGAGATTGATCAGATCTGTATGAATGAAAGTACTGAGAAAGTACAGGTACAGATTCCGGCGAAAAAGCTGAAACAGTATTTTCCTGAGTCATATTCTAAAGCTCAGATGGAAGAAGTGATATTTATGCTCCTGGCATCCTGGGCAGAAAAACAATAATATGATATGCGAAGTTGGACAGAAGGAATGAAAAGATGATGATAGAAGATGTAATTAAAAAATCAATATTGCCACTGGCATTTATGCTATTCTGGTTTTGGATGGTATCCACCATCATGAAAGTCAGTGGACAGACAGACTTGTTCTGGTGGATATTTCTTTCCGGACTTCCATTTGGAATACATAAAATGCGGCTGATCCTGATTCCAAAAGGAATGGATATAACAGCAACACTTGGGATGACTGCATTAAGTGTCATCATTGGAGCTTTGATTGGAAGTATCATGATTCCAGTGTATGTAATCCGTGCGGTATACGTTTTCTTACGATATATCATCGGAAAATAATTGAATATTTGATAAGAGGCAGGCTTGCGAAAATAAAATCGTAAGCTTGCCTCTTTTTTTGTGCCCAAAATCAGGCAATTCAGGGGAAATCCCTTTTGCAAATATATATACTTGGAGGATTTTTAAGATGAGAGAACGAATTGAAAGTAAGCATGTAACAAAAGAAATCAAAAGTCAGATGCCAGTGATTCCGGTGGAAATTGTTAAAGAAAGAGGCTGTACGTTCTGCCCGTATTATCTGGGAAATTATGAGAAACAGCCACGCTGTATGATGAAAACCTGTGCCTGGGATGATGAAAATGAACGTTTCCATCCAGTTCTTCGTGAACTGATCCCATTTTACAAAGAGAAGATGGAAAAAGCAGAAGAAAAGTTCCTGGCAATGAAAAAGATTTATACAACACTGTTAGGAATGTTTGCCGATGAAATGAAGCAAGAAGAGTTGGAAAAAGATGAATGTTACGGATGTGCCTATGGAAAATGTGGACCATGTATCGGTATCTGTTACAAATCAATGAAAGCATAGGAGGGGTAAGCCAATGAATACAACAGTTATTTCCGGGCGATTGGTAAGAAATCCCGGATACAACGAAGTGGAGAATGAAAAAGGACTTCATAAGATTGCCAAGTTTGTTCTGGCAGTCAGAAGAAATTATTCCGATGAAGTCAGTTTCATTCCGGTAAAAGCTTTTGCAAAGAAAGCAGAATTTGCCAGAGATTATCTGATACAGGGAACGAAGGTCATGGTGGAAGGCGAGATTGTCACGGGTAATTATGAAGATAAAGATACCAGGAAAAAGATTTATACCACCGAAGTGTATGCAAACAGGATTGAATTTGCAGGTGCAAAAATGGTTGACAGACCACCGTTTCCAGAAGATGCGGAAGGGTTCTTAGAGATACCGGAGGGCATGGAAGAAGAAATGCCGTTTAGATAGGAGGATAAAAGATGGTTTCAGTAGATCAGGCGTATATGGTAGGGCATATGAAAAATGCCGATGGAAGTATCAATAACAAAAATGTAGTGCTGTCAGCAGCATGTGAAGCGGCGGAACTGTTCCAGTGCATAATGTCAGTAAATCAGAAACTGGAGGACTGGCAGAGATTTAACCACACCTTGGAGATGCATCTTAGAAGTGTGGAATGTGAGAAAATCCATGATATCTGTCAGGCAGTATATGGAATGAAACATCCGTCCAATGAACTGGAAGGACTGTATCTGGCAAGAGAGGATGAACAGATATGCCTGCTGTATTATCAGGTATTTGTGGGTATGTTGGAAATCAATATTACTTCAGCCGAAGTGCTGTACAAACAGAAGGAGGAAACAATCAATGAGTAAGATGGAGTATATGCCGGTAGATTGTCTGCAGGTGCCAAAGATGCTGTTCCAGATGGATAAATACAAGAATCTGTCAAATACAGCAAAGATTTTATACAGCTTATTTCTGGATCGTTTAAAATTTGCGGTGCAGAATGGCTGGGTAGATGGTGAAGGGGATTTGTTTGTAATCTATCCGAAAAGTGAAATGAAAAAAGACTTGAATACGACCAGATATGGTGTAGATCAGGCAGTACAGGAACTGGTGGAGATTGGAAATCTGGTGCGCATTATTCCGAACAATGGAAAGGCGAACCACTTTTATATCAATGATATTTATGAAAATGAGATGGAGGAAGAATCAATGATGACATTAGACAGAATTATGGCAAATATGCCGATGGAAGAAAGAGAAATTATTATGGATAAGATGGTGAAAGCATCCAGAGATATTTTGGAAACTATTGCGGATATGGGATATCTGGATGAATATGAGACACCACTGACTCCTATGGAAGAGCGGGGCTATTACGATGAAGAAGGTAATCTTGATATTGATGCCATAGAAGCCGATGGCTATGAGTTTGGTATGGATCTGGCATTTGGCGTGTTATCTGTATTTGATGGAAATCCTGAACGTGTGCTAGAAATTCAGAAATATGTAAATGAACAGTATGAGTGCTGCTCTAATAAGAAGTTTATGAAAGTTCTGGAAACGATCGCACGAATGAATGGAAACGAGGAGGTTTATATCGAGGATATGTATGCCTGCAATAAAGAAGCAAGGAATTATTATCTGAGTGAGTTAATGATGTGCTTCAATTTTGTGTTTAATGAGATGTGTCATGGAACAGGCAGTGCAGCAGGGTGTGATTTTAATAATAAGGAAGAATAGGAAATAAGCTATGGCAGATTTTGAATATTTCAGAGCAGAAGAATCTGACCAGTTTTCTTTCTTTCGGATACCAAAAGCTCTGTTCACAGAAAAAGAGTTTGCAAGCCTGTCCACAGACGCAAAGCTTCTTTACGGAATTCTGCTTGATCGAATCAGTCTATCCAAGAAAAATGGCTGGATTGACAGTGATGGTTATGTCTATATCATTTACACGATTGCAGAATTGCAGGAGCTGTTGCGAATGTCGCATACAACAGTAACAAAGCTTCTTTATGAGCTTGACAGTGTGCATGGAATTGGATTGATCGAACGGTATCGGCAGGGGAATAATCGTCCTTCTGTCATATATGTGAAAAATTTTGTGAAACGGATCAGAGGAAAGCCAGTAAGATACTTTGCTTCTGGAACGCCAGAAACTGGAAATCCAGACTGCAAAGAATTGGAAATCCGGATTGCAAGAAACTGGAAGTCCGGAACGCAAAAAAATAGAAGTCCGGACTGCAAGAATCTGGATGGAAGTAATACTAAGATAAATAAGACTGAAAAGAATCATACTGATAAGAGTAAGGGCAATACTCCCGCTTGGGAAGAAAAATTCAGTCAGTATGGTAGATTTAAAAATGTTGTTCTGTCGGAAGCTGAACTGCAGGAGCTGATGACGCTATTTCCATGGGATTACCAGAAACGGATTGATCATCTTTCTGTTTATATGAAATCCAGTGGAAAAGAGTATCAGAACCATTTTGCAACAATCTGTCTTTGGGCAGAAAGGGATGGAACCAGGATAGGAATGGATAAATATGAATTTCAGGAAGGAGAAAGCCTGTGATGGAAAACAAAGTAACAGCAGATTATCTGGACGAAGAGGGATGTCTTCATTGTGGCACCTGTGGAAAAAGAAAACAGATGAAAGTCAGTCTGATGGGATTTGAGCATGTAGTGTCCTGTTTGTGCGAATGTGAGGTGAAAGCCAGACGGGAACTGGATGAAAAGATGCAGCGGGAAGAAGCACAGCGGCTGCTTTATCAGAGAAAATCCGTCGGACTTCGGGAAAGAAGATTTTGGGAATGGAAATTTGAAAATGACAATGGAAGCAATCAGAAGATACTAATTGCCAGGCAGTATGTAGAAAACTGGACAGATATGAAGAGAAAAAATGTAGGATTGCTTTTGATGGGACCAGTTGGAACTGGGAAAAGTTTCTTTGCAGGCTGTATTGCAAATGCACTTTTGGAACAGGGAGAACGTGTCATGATGACGAATTTTTCCAGAATTTTAAATGAAATGACCAGCTATCAGGCAGATAAGAACCAGATTATACAAAATCTTGTGGATTATCCGCTGCTGATTATTGATGACTTGGGAATAGAACGAAATTCCGAGTTTGCCCTGGAGCAGGTCTATAATGTGATAGACAGCCGTTATTGTAAAATGCTTCCGCTGATCGTAACAACGAATCTGGGACTGAATGAAATGAAATCGGCAGATTTAGATACTGCCCATCAGCGTATTTACAGCAGAATACTTGAAATGTGTGTTCCCATCTATTGTGGTGGAGAAGATAAGAGAAAAGAAGAAGGGACAGAAAAACTCGTACAGGTGCAGAACCTGATTACCGGTTAATCTGTTTTTTTCATTAAAGGGGGTGATTGCCATGATTACAGATATGGACAGCAGTTGAATCGCTGAAAGGAGGGAAAAGTCATGCAGGAAGAGGTAACTCAGAAAACGGTCACGTTCTGTATTCGGGCTACTAAGATTACGGCTGACCTGTTGAAAAAGGTTCTTGTTGCGTATCTGCGTCATCAGAAGCAGAAATCAGTAGAGAAGAAAGCACAGAAAAATCAGCCGAAACAGGGAAAGGTCACGGTAAAAGAGCTGGCAAAACAGAATGCCGGGATGGTCAATATCGAGATCACGGACAAAAATATCAAGTCCTTTGAACGGTATGCCAGAAAATACGGGATCAATTATGCTCTGAAAAAAGACAAGAGCAAAGATCCTCCGGTTTATCTGGTATTTTTCAAGGGACGTGATCAGGATGCCCTCAATGCTGCTTTCCGTGAGTTTTCCCAGAAACAGATTCAAAAAGCGAATAAGCCTTCCATTCATAAGCGTCTTGCAGCTTACCGGGCAATGATGCCAAAGAAGACGAAGGACAAAGTAAAGAACCGGCATCAGGAGCAGAGTCGATGAAAAAGATAAGCGGCAAAACTCTGATGCAGAAGTGGAAGAATAAAATCGGGGGTAAGCTGTCCGCCCTGGATAAAAAGAAACTGGTTCTTACAAATATCCCTTATGCTCTGGCTGCTTTCTATGCAGACCGGGCATTTTTTCTTTACCGGAACAGTCCGGGAGAAGATATGGGGAACAAACTTTTATATGCAATGGAACACGCAGACCGGATTTTTGCTGGTTTTGTGTTAAGCAATAATTGGAAAGATCTGCTAGCAGGTATTGTTGTTGCAGTCGTTCTGAAAGTGTTGGTTTGGCAGAAACAGGCAGACGCAAAGAAATTACGGAAAGGCATCGAGTATGGTTCAGCCAGATGGGGAACCGCAGAGGATATCAAGCCTTATATGTCGGAAGATCCATGGATGAACATTCCATTGACAGCAACAGAAGCACTGACCATGGAGAGCAGACCGAAGCAGCCAAAGTATGCAAGAAATAAAAATATAGTGGTCATCGGCGGCAGTGGTTCCGGTAAGACACGTTTTTTCGTAAAACCATCGGTTATGCAGATGAACTGTTCCATGGTCATTACAGATCCGAAAGGCACTTTGATTGAAGAGTGCGGGAAGATGTTAGCAAAGGGACCACCTAAGAAAGATAAGAATGGAAATATTATGAAAGATAAATCTGGAAAAGTGGTACATGAGCCATATGTGATTAAGGTTCTGAATACCATCAATTTTTCCAAGTCCCTTCATTACAATCCATTTGCTTATATACGGTCTGAAAAAGATATCCTGAAGCTGGTGACAACAATTATTGTAAATACCAAAGGCGAAGGGGAAAAAGCTTCCGAAGATTTTTGGGTGAAAGCAGAGAAGCTGTTGTACACAGCATTGATTGCTTTTATCTGGTATGAAGGGGATGAAGAGGAAAAGAATCTGAATACCCTTCTGGATCTTTTGAATGAAAGCGAAACCCGTGAAGAGGATGAAACTTACCAGAATCCAGTGGATATGATGTTCCAGGAACTGGAAGAAAGGGATCCGCAGCACTTTGCGGTCAGACAGTATAAAAAATACAAAATGGCGGCTGGCAAAACTGCCAAAAGTATTCTTATTTCCTGTGGTGCGAGGCTGGCACCATTTGATATCGCAGAACTTCGTGAGATCATGTCTTATGATGAAATGGAACTGGATAAGATTGGGGACAGGAAAACAGCCTTGTTTTTGATTATGTCCGATACAGATACAACCTTTAACTTTGTGATTGCCATGTTACAGTCACAGCTTTTCAATCTGCTTTGTGATAAGGCAGATGATGAATATGGAGGAAGACTTCCGGTGCATGTGCGTGTCATCGCTGATGAGTTTGCCAACATCGGGCAAATTCCTCAGTTTGACAAGCTGATTGCAACTATCCGAAGCAGGGAAATCTCTGCTTCTATTATTTTGCAGTCACAGAGTCAGCTAAAGGCAATGTATAAGGATAGTGCAGATACCATTCTGGGTAACTGTGATACTACACTATTTCTTGGTGGAAAAGAGAAAACTACCTTAAAGGAAATGAGTGAACTTCTGGGTAAGGAAACCATTGATCTGTATAACACTTCGGAAACGAGGAGCAATCAGAAGTCCTTTGGATTGAATTACCAGAAAACAGGCAAACAGCTGATGACAGAAGATGAGATTGCAGTCATGGATGGAGGAAAATGTATCCTGCAGATCCGTGGTGCCAGACCATTTTTCTCGGATAAATATGATATCACGAAACACAAAAACTATCGGCTTCTTGCAGATGAAAACGAGAAGAACCGGTACAAAGTAGAGAAAGAGTTAAATCCGCAGTACACACCGAAACCCGAAGAAGAGGTGGAAGTGATTCATGTAGAACTGTCGGAGTAACCTTGGGAATGAACGAAAAATAATGAGGAAAGGAATAACTGACATTAGGTGCGCCGGCTTTTTAGTCGGTGTTTTTTCATTCCCGTAAACACCTGAAAGAAGTCAGTTTTGGTTTATGAATATATGGCATTTTTTAGCAGCGCAATTACAACTTTAAAAACTCTTGTAGTCGCTATCGGCGCAGGTCTTGGTGTGTGGGGTGTCGTAAACCTTCTGGAAGGATATGGAAATGACAATCCCGGCGCTAAGAGCCAGGGCATCAAACAGCTGATGGCTGGTGCCGGAATCATGCTGCTGGGAACTACCCTGATTCCACAGCTGGCAACATTGTTCTCTTAAGAGGAGTGGTAGATGAACACCATCATTGAGAGAATTACGGAAGCGATAAAGGATATCCTGATCGGACTTATCAAGTCATGTTTGGATAACATGTTCACGTCTGTCAATGAGCAGGTGGGAACCATAGCCGGGCAGGTGGGACAGACACCGCAGGGATGGAATGCAGGGATTTTTAATCTGATTCAGAATATATCCCAAACGGTGATCGTCCCCATTGCGGGACTGATCATCACCTTTGTCCTGTGCTATGAATTGATCACGATGGTAACACAGAAAAACAATTTCCATGAATTTGAGACTTATAACATTTTCCTCTGGATCTTCAAAGCGTATGTGGCCATTTATCTGGTGACAAATACGTTCAATATCACGATGGCGGTCTTTGACGTTGGCCAACATGTGGTCAACAATGCCGCCGGGGTGATATCAGGAAACACTGCGGTGGATGCAACAGAAGCAATTACACGGATTGTGGATGCCCTGGAGGATATGGAGTTAGGGGATTTGTTCCTGCTATCCATGGAAACGCTGCTGATCAGTATTACCATGCGGATTCTGTCAATCATCATAACCGTTATTTTGTACGGAAGAATGATAGAAATTTACCTTTATACTTCCATAGCACCAATTCCGTTTGCTACCATGACCAATAAGGAATGGGGCAATATCGGAAACAACTATTTAAAAGGCTTGTTTGCACTGGCATTTCAGGGATTCTTCATGATGGTCTGTGTGGGAATTTATGCAGTTTTAGTAAATGCAATGACCATATCCAGTGACCTTCATGCAGCAATGTTTTCAGTAGCGGCTTATACCGTGATTCTTGCATTTTCATTATTCAAGACCGGAAGCCTTAGCAAATCGATATTCAATGCCCACTAACGGGCAGGAAAGGAGCGCATACCATGGCGTATGTACCAGTACCAAAAGACCTTACCAAGGTCAAAACAAAAGTAGCGTTAAATCTGACAAAGCGGCAGTTGATTTTCTTTTCACTTGCCGCAGTTGTGGGAATTCCGTTTTATCTGTTCATGAGAAAACCAATCGGTTCCAGTATCGCTGCCATTTTGATGGTAACGGTCATGCTTCCGTTTTTCTTCATGGCAATGTATGAAAAAGACGGGCTTCCCTTTGAAAAAGTGGTGGCAAATATCATTCGACAGAAGTTTATCTGTCCGGCTGTAAGACCATATAAGACAGAAAATTTTTATCAGGAGATTTCCACCCTTGTAAAAAAGGAGGGTGTGCCGGATGGCAAAAAAGACAAAGCAGGAGGCTCAGCAGGAGCGTCTGTCCCTGGCGGAAAAAAGAAACCGTCAGGAAAGAAGAAACAAAAAAAGCAGAAAAGAAAGAGAACAGGAAAAGCGTAGGAAGAAACAGGAGCGGGACCGCAGGAAACAGAAAAGCATTCCTACAACTGCACAGCAGAGTATTCCGTATATTCGGATGCTGCAGGATGGTATCTGCCAGGTGACAAAGACCTTTTTCTCCAAGACGATTCAGTTTTACGACATCAATTATCAGCTGGCTTTAAACGAGGATAAGACCACGATATTTGAGAATTACTGTGATTTCTTAAATTACTTTGATTCTTCCATCAGTGTGCAGCTGTCCTTTATCAATCAGCAGGTGGATGTGGCAGAATTTGAGAAAAGCATTGATATTCCGGATCAGAACGATGACTTCAATGCCATTCGTGAAGAGTACCGTACTATGCTGAAAAATCAGCTTTCCAAGGGAAATAATGGTCTGGTAAAGACGAAGTATATCACTTTTGGAATCGAAGCAGAAAGCCTGAAGGTGGCAAGACCAAGGCTTGAAAGAATCGAAACGGATATCTTAAATAACTTTAAGGTTCTGGGAGCACAGGCACATTCTTTGAATGGACTGGAAAGGCTGGAGATTCTGTATCATGTGTTCAACCAGGATCGGATCGAACCATTTAAGTTCCAGTACAAGATGCTTCCAGAAACCGGATTAAAGACCAAGGATTTTATTGCACCGACTTCCTTTAACTTTTCCAAGAATCAGACATTTTTGATGGGAAGGACGATGGGAAGTGTAAGCTACCTGCAGATTCTTGCACCGGAGCTGACAGACCGGATGCTTGCAGATTTCCTGGATGTGGATGATAGTATCAATGTCAACATTCATATCCAGTCTATTGACCAGAGTTCAGCGATCAAGATGATTAAGAGCAAGATTTCAGATTTGGATAAGATGAAGATTGAAGAGCAGAAACGCGCGGTACGTTCCGGTTATGATATGGATGTGCTTCCATCGGACCTTGTGACTTATGGAGAAGAGGCGAAGAATCTGTTGGAAGATCTGCAGTCCAGAAATGAGAGAATGTTCCTTGTAACGGTTCTGGTTATGAATACCGCAAAGAAGCGTCAGAAACTGGATAATAATATTTTCCAGGTGCAGGGAATCGCACAGAAATATAATTGTTCTTTAAAACAGTTGGATTATCAGCAGGAAGCAGCACTTATGTCCTGTATTCCGCTTGGAGTCAATCGAATTGAAATCCAAAGAGGGCTTACCACATCATCAACTGCAATCTTTGTGCCATTTACGACGCAGGAGTTGTTTCAGGAAGGGGAAGCTCTTTATTACGGGCTGAATGCGTTATCCAATAACATGATTATGGTTGATCGGAAACGTTTGAAGAACCCGAATGGACTGATTCTTGGTACACCAGGTTCCGGTAAGTCCTTCTCAGCAAAGAGAGAGATTACAAACTGCTTTCTGATTACGGAGGACGATATCATTGTCTGTGATCCAGAAGCCGAATATTCGGCACTTGTGCAGGCACTGCATGGGCAGGTAGTTCGGGTTTCACCGGTATCTGACCAGTATATCAATCCGATGGATCTGAACCTGAATTATTCCGAGGAAGACAATCCGCTGTCATTAAAAGCAGATTTTATTTTATCTCTGTGTGAGTTGATTGTTGGCGGAAAGAATGGACTGGAGCCGGTAGAAAAAACGATTATTGACCGTTGTGTTCGGTTAGTATATCAGGAATACCTTGCCGATCCAATACCGGAGAAGATGCCAATCCTGGAGGACTTATACAACCTTCTGAGAAAACAGGAAGAGCCAGAAGCACAGCGACTGGCCACTTCATTGGAGATCTATGTTACAGGTTCTTTGAATGTATTTAACCATCAGACGAACGTGGATATCAATAACCGTATTGTCTGCTTTGACATCAAAGAACTTGGCAAACAGCTGAAAAAGATTGGGATGCTCGTAATCCAGGATCAGGTCTGGAACAGGGTAACGATGAACCGTTCTGCCCATAAGTCCACCAGATACTATGTGGATGAGTTCCATCTTCTTTTGAAGGAAGAGCAGACTGCAGCTTATAGTGTGGAAATCTGGAAGAGATTTCGTAAATGGGGTGGTATTCCAACTGGTATCACCCAGAATATTAAGGATTTGTTGTCTTCCAGGGAGATAGAGAATATATTTGAAAACTCTGATTTTATCTATATGCTCAACCAGGCATCCGGTGACAGGCAGATTCTGGCTAAACAGTTGAATATTTCACCAACCCAGCTGTCTTATGTAACCAACAGTAATGAGGGTGAAGGACTTCTGTTCTATGGAAATGTGATTATTCCGTTTGTAGACAGATTCCCGAAGAATTCCCTCTATAAAATCATGACAACCCGCTTGGAGGAAACTTCCGAAGCAGGTTAAATCAAAGGAGAAGACAATGTTACGAGCAATTTCATATGTATTAACTTTTAGTGGCGGTGCTGTATTTGGCATCGCTTTTCTCTGTTTATTACAGGCAGGGAAAGGGTATCCGAAGAAGGAGGAGTAATCAGTGGCAGAACAGAGAATGAAAGTCAGGGATAAGAAGGTCCAGAAGATGACCAAAGATGGTCTGGTGGAAGAAAACCTGACGGATAAATCTTCTGTTCGTGTCAGTAACCGTGCCAGTGATGTGCAGATGGGAACAAAACAGGGGGAAAAAGCAGAAAACCTTGTGGATAAGTCTCCCCGCCAGTCTAAGCGGAGTGGGAAAAATATCCGTCCCTCTGTGCAAAAATCCAGGGATGCACCGGAACTGATGCGAACGGAGAACCAAAGTGAGGATTTTGGACAAAATAGAAAGCAACAAAACCGGAAAAGAATCCGTGCTGAGAACAGAAAAGAATCAAGATTTGCGGAAAAATCCGAAGCCAGCCAGTCAGGGAGACTGAAAGAAAAACGTGCGGATCTTTCAGAAAACAGAGGAGACAGCCGGAGTAAGAAGAATGGTGGAAGTAAGAAACCAAAGCAGAAACAGCGTCTGAAATTTGCTTATGAAGAGACTGGTGCTTCTGTGAAAAATGACAAAGATATGGAGAAATTGAACCAGATGGATACGGATGGAGTCAATTTCCGTCATCAGAAACAGAAGGAAAAAGCCAAAAAGTTTTCTTATGAGGAAGCAAGAAAGAAAAAGGAAGCAAAGCAGCATTCCAAGAAGGCACAGGTTTATCAGGCAAATGAAGGAGAGGGTTCTGGAAAGAAGAAATCCCGCCTGAAGTTTGGCGAAGGGGAATCTGTGAAAACAGAAAAAGCTTTTGTTGTTAAGAAAGCAGGAAGTGCAACTTCCGCAGCATTGCACCGTGAGATCAGTAAAAATGAAGACGATAATGCGGCAGTAGAAGGTGCCCATAAGATGGAAGAAGGCTGCGAAGGTATTTACCGGCTGGAACAGAGAAGTGCCAGACGAAGGAAACAGAGGGCTTCCAGAAAGAGAAGCAGACTGGAGAGACAGGCAGAGAAACAGACACAGGCGGCAGCCCGTCAGGAGCAGAAGAAGCTAAAAAAACAGATTCAGAAGCAACAGATCAAACGGGATTATGCCAAAGCAAAGCGAAGTGAACAGACCGTAGGTACAGCTACAAAAGGTACGATTGATTATATCAAGAAGATTGGCGGCAAAGTCACCAACTTCTTTAAAGAAAACCGGAAGGTGTGTATCAGTGTGGCAGTTCTGATCGGATTGATGTTTCTGATTATAACGAATGTCACGTCATGCTCTGCAGTGTTTTTACAAAATGTGATCACTTACACGGGAACCAGTTATCTGTCATCGGATCAAGCAATCCGGGAAGCGGAACTGTATTATACACAGCTGGAAGCTAATCTGCAGGAGCGGATTAACAACATGGAATCTGAAGAACCGGGACATGAGGAATACCGATATAACATCGGACCTATTGAGCATGATCCGTTTATCCTGATCAGTTATCTGTCAGCAAAGTATGAGGAGTTTACTTTTGAACAGGTCAAGCCGGAACTGGATGCATTGTTTGCAGAGCAATATCATCTGACTACTGAAGCAGTCAATGAGACTGTGACAGAGACAGCAACAGTAAGAGTTGGAGAATCTTTGGGACAGGTTGTAACAAGCGGATATTGTAACTGTCCAATCTGTTGTGGTATTTGGAGCGGAGGACCGACTGCCAGTGGAGCATATCCAACAGCCAATCACACCTTAGCGGTAGATGCTTCTAATCCGTTTGTTCCAATGGGAACAAAGGTGGTAATGAATGGTGTCGAATATACGGTAGAAGATACCGGAGCTTTCGCAAGATATGGTGTGCAGTTTGATGTTTACTATGATAATCATGCGGCAGCATCCGCACATGGTCATAAGACCTGGGAATGTTATCTGGCAGATGATAATGGAAGCCAGGAAGTGGAAGTCACCAGGACAAGAGATGTAGATGTGCTGAATGTCACCTTAAACAGTGGAAATCTGATGTCAATCTGTCAGGAAAGGCTGGGATTTTTCCAGAAAGAACTGTTCAGTGCCTACAACGATACCAAAGGCAACCTGCAGATGTTTGCAACACCGGTTGATTTTAACTGGTATTCCAGCGTGACCAGCTATTATGGATATCGGATTCATCCAATATCAGGAGCAAATCAGTTACACAATGGTATGGATATCGGAGCACCGGAAGGGACAAAAGTAATGGCAGGGCTGACCGGAACGGTTACAACTTCTGCTTATAACGACAGCTATGGCAATTATGTTGTAATCAAGGACAGTAAAGGCTATGAACTGCGGTATGCACATTTAAGCAGCCGGAGTGTATCTGCAGGTGCATCCGTCACGAAAGGTGATGAGATCGGTCTTGTAGGAAATACCGGAAATTCTACAGGAAGCCATCTTCACATTGAACTTTTGAAAAATGGAGAGCGGTTAAACCCGATCTTTTATCTGGAAACAGGAGAAGGGACAGGCTTTGGTGGTAATGAATATACCAGTGAAGCAGCGCAACGTTTACTGGAAGAGGCTGCAAAATATCTTGGAACACCGTATGTGTGGGGCGGATATTCCCCAAGTGGATTCGATTGTTCCGGATTTGTCAGCTACTGTCTGGTTCATTCCGGGGTAAGAAATACGGGAAGGCTGACTGCACAGGGACTGTACAACATTTGTACGCCAGTATCCCAGTCAGAAGCACAGCCAGGAGATCTGATCTTCTTTACCGGAACCTACGATGCAGGAGAACCAGTAACGCATATTGGAATCTATGTGGGCAATGGTCAGATGATCCATTGTGGGCATCCGGTTCAGTACACGTCCATCAACTCTCCATACTGGCAGAGCCATTTCTATGGATTCGGGCGATGGTAAGGAAAAGGGCGGTATAACAGCCGCCCGGAAAGGAGAAGAGATGAAAAGTCTTGAAAAAGCAACGGCAGATTATGAGAAAGCCAAGGAAAAAATGGAAGCATCTAAAGCCAGATATGAAGCAGATTTAAAGCGGTTCAAGGCTGCGGAGATTGCAAAAACAGAAGCAGAAAATCTGGAAATTGTAAGAATTATCCGTGCAATGGATATGAGTATTCCGGAATTGGAAGCTTTTAAAAAGAAAATGAAAAATGAGTTGCCCGGCAGGGTAGAAATACAGAAGGAGGAAATAAAAGCCGATGATGAATCTGGAAAAAATGAAACAGAAGAAGAGAACAAATACTAAAAGCAGGGTAAAAAAGAGTCTGCTTGCAGCAACGACATTTCTTTGCCTGACAACACCTTTGCTCCAGACACAGACTGCTTATGCAGCTGAGAATACCACGCCTGCAATCACGATTGAGAAACCGGATGGATGGAAACAGGGAGAAACAACCATTGCTGTTACGGTAGATGCCAGCCATATGCCGGAAGGTTTCTCAATAGCAAAGATTGAAGCAAAAGCAGGAAAAGATGGAAGCTGGCAGGATGTAACTGGAAGCGGAAGTATCACGATCACAGGAAATCAGACAGTGTATGTGCGTGTGACAGATGGTGATGGAAAGGTGTATGAGCAGAATCGTTCTATTAAGTGTTATGACACGGAAAAGCCGACACTCTCTGCTTCCCTGACAGATGGTGTGCTGACGATTCAGGGGAATGATACAGTATCCGGGATTACTGCAGTAACCGTCAATGGCACCACTTATACAGATCTGAAGGATGGAATGCTGAGAGTGCAACTGACACAGAAAGATTTTACTACAAAACAGATTGAGATTACGGTAACAGATGGTGCTGGAAATACTTCTGAAAAGTATGTGTTGCAGAATCCTTACTATGAATGGGCAAAGAAGCAGGCAGAAAAACAGAAATCTTCCAGTGACAGCAATGGTGCAATGGCAACTACGACCAGTGCAGATGCAACGGGGACTGAAAAAACAACGACTTCTCCGCTTCCACAGGATGCACAGGCTTCTGAGCCGACAGATGCAAAAGGAACCGTGGATGATCGGACAGTGACAGGTATTGAGGAACAGCTTAATAAAGAAGGCGAGACGGCAGAATCCGTTACAAAAACAGCTACGGAAGGCACAAAAGAGTTTTATACCATTTCAACGAAGAGTGGTAAGATTTTCTATCTGATCATCGACAATTCAAAATCTCAGGATAATGTGTATTTCCTTACCGAAGTCAGTGAGAAAGATCTGATGAACTTCACACTTTCTGATTCAGTGACACTTCCGGAAGTGGATACGGTTTATGCAGAACCAGAGAAAAAAGCAGAGGAAGAAAAACCGGAAACGACAGAGTCATCCGAGAAAGATAAGGTAGAGGATGACATTCAGATGCCAGAAGATAAAAGTCCATTTGGAACCTATCTTTTGATCGCACTGGTTGCAGTCGGAGCTACGGCAGGGGGATATTACTTCAAAGTCTATAAACCAAAGCATGAATATGATGACGAGGATGAGATGGAAGAGGATGAAGATGAATCCGAAGATTCAGAGTCAGAAAAACGGGAAGTAGACGATGCAGATGAGCAGGAAGAAAGTGCAGAACCGGAAATCCTGAGAGATGAAGATTTCAATGATGATGTACTGGAAGATGAAGAAGAGGAGTAGGAGTAAATGAAATTAGTGATTGCAGAAAAGCCATCGGTTGCGATGGCACTGGCTTCGGTACTGGGAGCCAGAACAAGAAAAGATGGCTACGTGGAGGGAAACGGTTATATCGTTTCCTGGTGCGTAGGACATCTAGTTGGATTATGCGATGCATCGGAATACGATGAAAAATATAAAAAATGGAGATATGAAGATCTGCCGATTGTGCCGGAGTGTTGGAAACACAAGGTATTGGAAGGCACGAAAAAGCAATTTGGAATCTTAAAGAAACTGATGAGAGATTCTAAAGTAGATGAAGTGATCTGTGCTACTGATGCAGGACGTGAAGGAGAGTTAATCTTTCGCCTGGTGTATGAGCAGGCAGGATGCAAAAAGCCGATGAAGCGGCTCTGGATTTCTTCCATGGAAGAACAGGCAATTAAAGATGGATTTGCGTCATTAAAAGACGGTTCGTGTTATGACAGTCTCTATCAGTCAGCACTTTGCAGGGCAAAGGCAGACTGGCTGGTGGGAATCAATGCGAGCCGTCTTTTTTCCGTTCTGTATAACCAGAATCTGAAAGTCGGAAGAGTGCAGACACCAACACTTGCCATGATCGTGGATCGAAATCAGAAGATCAAGGAATTTACCAAAGAAAAATATTATATGGCTCATATCAAGTTTGATGATATGGATGCGGTTACAGAGCATTTTCAGAAAAAAGAGGATGCAGATAAAGTGGCTGCGGACTGCCTGGAGCGGATGTGCGAAGTGGAAAAGGATGATGTGAAAGAGAAGACGGTACGCCCTCCAAAACTCTATGATCTGACCACTCTTCAGAGGGAAGCAAACAGAATGTTTGGCTATACCGCACAGCAGACATTGGATGCCGTGCAGGAGATGTATGAGCAGAAGCTTGTCACTTATCCGAGAACAGACAGCCAGTATCTGACAGATGAGATGGAAGAAAGCACAGAAACTCTGATTCAGATGTTACTTGGGAAAATGCCTTATGTTGAAGGTCTGGAATATCAGCCAGACGTGAGTAAGGTATTAAATTCAAAGAAAGTATCTGATCACCATGCGATTATCCCGACTATGGAAGTAGCCAAAGCAGATATTGGTGAACTGAAAGAACGAAACCGTAAGATTTTGTATCTGATCAGTGCCAGGGTACTGACGGCAACCGCAGATCCTTATATTTATGAGAGCCATAAATGTCAGATTACCTGTAATTATCATACGTTTTATCTCACGGCAAAGAAAACAAAGCAGGAAGGATTCAAGGCGATCGAAAATAAATGGAAACAGTTCTTTGGCGTAAAGATTGAGAAAGAAGAGCCGGAGCTGGATATCTGGGCAGGCAAGCATTACGGCCCTTGTGATTCTTTTGTATCGGAGCATTTTACACAGCCACCGAAACAATACACAGAAGATACCCTGCTTTCTGCAATGGAACGTGCAGGGAATGAAGAACTGACCGGAGATACAGAAAAGAAAGGACTTGGCACACCGGCAACAAGGGCAGCAATCATTGAAAAACTGATTCAGTCTGGCTTTGTGAAAAGGGAAAAGAAAAATCTGGTACCGACAGATGATGGCAATGTACTGATTACGGTTCTGCCGGATGAGATTAAATCTCCGAAGATGACAGCAGAGTGGGAAATGGCATTGAATCACATTGCCCAGAATACAGAGACCGCAGATGAATTTCTAAATGGGATTACAGAGCTGATGCAGGAACTGGTTGCCAGATATCAGAGTATTTCAGAAGAAAAGAAAGGGCAGTTTCAGGGAAAAGCAAAAGGAGAAGTCATTGGCAAATGTCCCCGCTGTGGAGCAGATGTCAGGGAAGGAAAAGTAAACTTTTACTGTTCTGACCGGAACTGTGCTTTTACCTTGTGGAAGAATGATAAATTCCTTGCAAGCCAGGGGAAAAAGATGGATAAGGCGGCAGCAAAGAAGTTCCTGGCTAAAGGAAAAATCCATTATAAGGATCTGGTATCCAAAAAAACAGGGCGACAGTATGAAGCAACTGTGGAAATGGTTGATCCCGGCGAGGGGAATGTGCAGTTCAATCTGATTTTCCCACAACGATAAGTAGTGTATTGCAGGCAGTCTAAGGACTGTCTGTTTTCATACAAATATTATGAAAGAGAGGACCTTAGCATGAAGAAAAAAGGTAATTTTAGGAAAGTAGTATCTGGATTGCTGGCAGGCATGACAATGCTTAGTACAGTGTTATCTCCGATGACTGCATATGCAGCGGAGATTCAGCCAGAGAAAAAACCTCCACTTTATGAGGAAGTGAAAGACCTTCTGGATGAAGATGAGGTGGTGACTGCCAAAGATTATGAAATCGAAACAGGCAGTGTATTTGATGTGAAATCAGACTACACAGGACTGGAAATCAAGGATGATAACAAGGTCAAAGTCACATTTGAGGAAGCAAAGAACAAAAAGAATGAGGATTTTACGACAGATCATGCGGACACTTACAAAGCGGTCTATTATGTGGAACCGGTAAATCAGGAGCATCCGAAGTACCAGATCAGCCGAAAACTGATTGTGCGTGAGAAAGAAACAGAAGTACAGACAGAGGCGGCAGGGAGTGAAGCAGTGACTGAATCCGAAACAGCTGGCAGTGAACAGCAGACAGAAGAAGCGGAGGATTCAGAAGCAGAATCGGAGATTACCGATATTGACGCTGATGAATTTGATGATTTGGTAGAGCAGGCACAGAATCAGGATACCTATGATGAAGAATCAGGGTTAGAGCTTCATGATGTTTTGGAACAGGCAGGAGACGAAGGTGTGGATCTTGATGCTATGGAAGAGGGAGAGATTGCAACATTTGAAGCAGTTTCGGCTTATTCAGCAAGAAGCACACAGCAGGTAACAATCGAAAAAGGACCTCTGTATAGATATGCAGATTATAATCTTGGAACCTATCTGACAGAGCCGTACTATATCAGCTACGGAAGCGTCAGAGCAACTGCGTATTGTGTACAGCCGGCAAAACCAGGACCAGGATCTGGAAATTATACAATCACAAAGATTGGAGACAATCAGGCGTTAGCAAAAGTGTGTTATTACGGTACAGACGCCGCAGGAAGTGAAAGCTTTTTTGCGAATAAACACACGGATTTTTCAGAAGGAAAAAGATTCATCATTATTCACATGGCTGCATCATATGCCAACGGAAGTAGTGATGCATTTTACGGAACAAATGCTACAGGTGAGGCTTTGGCAAAAGAACTCTATAATTATTGTGTGAATAAGCCGGAAATACCAGATGTAGCGATGTCATTTTCAAAGCCGGATGTAAAAGCTTATGTAGATGGAAATGTTCAGAGAACGGAGAACATTCAGTTCAACGCATCTTCCCAGCAGAAAATCACAATGGACTTACCAAAAGGAGTAAAGCTCCATAATGTATCTACTGGAAATGTAAGTGCGGCAGGTGCAAGCGTAACAATTGGAGGAGGAACCACGTTTTATCTTTCAGCGCCTCTGACACAGACAAAAGATGTAAGTGCTACTTTTTCTGCAAAGATGAAGGGAAGTATTACAAAAGATTATTCAGCATATAAACTGACTACGAATGCAAGTGTTCAGGACCTGGCATTTGTGTTTGGAGAAGGTGTCGCTGATGAAAAATATGTAAGCTTAAAGGTGTCCTGGATTGAACAGGCTACGATCGAAATCGTAAAGAAAGACGATACAGCTGATGTCAATCTTGCAGGTGCAGTATTCGGTGTATACAGCGATGAGGCTTGTACAAAGCTGCTCACTCAGATGCCGGCAACAGATAAGAATGGAAAATCCTCTGTTACGATTATCAAGACACAGGATACCGTTTATCTGAAAGAAATCACAGCACCACAGGGGTATGTAGTAAATGCAACGGCAACAAATGTAAAACTGGTAGCAAGTAAGACTTCATCGGTAACCGTGGAAAATAAGGAGCAGCTGGCAGAGCTTACCATTTATAAAGAAGGACAGGTTCTTACCGGAGCAGATGTCAGTGAAAATGGAACGGTATTTCAGTATGAAAACCGCAGACAGAAAAATGCAGTATATAACGTGTATGCCGGAGCTGATATTGTAACTGCTTATGGCACAAAAGTGTACAGCAAAGGTGATCTTGTAAAAGAAAATCTGACAACAGGTGAGAATGGTTCTGTCACACTGAAGAACCTGCATCTTGGAAACTATGTGGTGAAAGAAGAAAAAGCGCCGGACAATTTCTATAACGGCAGTGAAGAAAAGTCAGTGACTCTAACTTATGCTGGTCAGAATAAAGAAGTTGTATTTGCAGATGTGACTTTTAACAACGAGAGACAGAAAGCAGATGTTTCCGTAGTAAAACAGGATAAAGACACCAAGAAACCACTGAAAGGCGGTATTTTTGCTCTGTATGCATCCGATGATATCAGAAATGCAGACGGAACCGTTGTTGTGAAAAAAGGAACGCTGATTGAGAAAGCAACTACTGGTGCAGACGGAACTGCCAAATTCACAGCAGACCTGCCGATTGGATACTCCTATTCTGTAAAAGAAGATCAGGCACCGGAAGGCTATGTAAGAAATACAGAAGATGTGTATACGTTCAAGTTTTCTTACACTAATGATAAAGAAGCAACCGTATCTTTTGCCCATACTTTCAGCAATGACCGTGTGACAGCAAAGATCAATCTTTATAAAGTGGATAAAGAGACAGGAAAAGCAGTACCGCAGGGAGATGCCACATTGAAAAGTGCAGTTTATGGACTGTATGCCCGTGAAGATATCGTGCATCCGGACGGAGCAACCGGAACTATTTATAAAGCAGGAGAACAGGTAGCTTCTCTTACAACAGATGACAAAGGACAGGCTTCTGTAAATGGCTTGTATCTTGGCAAATATTATATCAAAGAGATTACACCGCCGACCGGATACCTGGCAGATACAGAAGAGCATGATCTTACGTGTAGTTATGAAGGAGATATGACAGCAGAAGTAAAAAGAGAGTGCACTTCCAGTGAGCAGGTCATCAAGCAGCCATTTCAGATCATCAAAGCAGCCAACAATGGAAAGACCGATGCAGATCTGTTATCCGGAGCGGGATTCACAGTTTATCTGAAATCTTCCCTTACAAAGAAAGCAGATGGAAGCTACGACTTTGATTCTGCAAAACCTGTAGTGAGTGGAGAAAATGGAGCAACTGAGATTTTCACAGATGAAAAAGGTTATGCCTGCAGTATTCCATTATCATTTGGAAGCTATATCGTGCGTGAGACAACAACACCGCACAATTACAAGCCAGTTGATGATTTTGAAGTGAATATCACAGAGCATCATCCAAATGAGCCACAGATCTGGCGAGTGCTTCTGGATGAAGAGTTTAAGGCAAAACTGAAAATCGTGAAAAAAGACGATGAAACAAAGAAATCCGTCCTGATTGCAGGAACAGAATTTAAGGTATATGACCTGGATAATAAAAAGTATGTGGAACAGGTAACAACTTACCCAGTGACAACAACCCATAAGTCCTATTTTACGGACAGTCAGGGGTATCTGATCATGCCGAAGAATCTGAAGATCGGACATTACCGGATTGAGGAAGTCAACGCACCGGAAGGGTACACAATCAACAAGAATTATGTAGAGATTGCAGTGGATGCAAACACAGCATACCAGATGGATTCTGAAAGCGGAGATGCCATTATTACGGTAGATTACGAGAACCATCCGGTAAAAGGAAAGCTGACGATCTATAAAAAAGGTGAGATGCTGACCGGATTCAAGAAGGATTTTGTTTATGAAGAAAGATACCTGAAGGGTGCAGAATTTAATGTCTATGCAGCTGAAAATATTTATACACCGGATTACCAGAAAGATGAAAACAGAAACAGACAGCTGATCTATGCAAAAGATGCACTGGTAACAACGGTAACGACTGGGGAAGACGGAAAAGCAGTTGCTGATAACCTGCCGCTTGGTTCTTACTATGTGGTAGAAGAGACTGCACCGGAAGGATTTGTCCTGAACCATGACAGATCAGAAGTCGCATTTGTCTATGCCAATCAGGATACACCGGTGATTGAACAAGAAGTGACTGTTGGCGATGACCGACAGAAAGTTGCGATTCAGGTAGAAAAACAGGATGCAGAAAATGGTGCAACCGTAGCAGGAGCTGTCTTTGGTATCTATAACAAAGCGGATATCAAGGCAGATGGAAAAGTGATCGTGAAAGCAGACACACTCTTACAGGAAATGACTTCTGATAACGATGGACTTGCAGCATGTACGCTGGATCTGCCACTTGGACAGTATTATGTGAAGGAGTTAAAAGCACCGGCGGGATTTGTATCCTCTGATGAAGTTCTGAATCTGAATGCTTCTTACCAGGGACAGGATGTGAAGACAGTAAAACTGAAAACAGTGAAAAAGAACCAGCCAACAACAGTAGAAATTACGAAATCTGATGTAACAACAGGTGTGGAACTGGATGGGGCAAAACTCACCGTTTTTGATAAAGAAGGAAATGTTGTGGATCAGTGGACTTCTGTAAAAGATCAGCCACATGTGATCAAACGACTGACAGTTGGTGAGGAATATACCCTTCGTGAGGAAATGGCACCTTATGGTTATCTGAAAGCAATGGATGTGAAGTTCACGCTGGAAGATACCGAAGAGATTCAGAAAGTAGAGATGAAAGATGAAGTACCGACAGGACTTCTGATCATCAACAAAAATGGAGAGTTTTTGGATAAAGTGACACTTCTGGACAATGTAAAAGGTACTGTGGAGCATCTCTTTGAATATGTAACTGGAAGTCTTACAGATGTAACTTTCGATGTATTTGCTGCGGAAGATATCAAAGCGGCAGATGGTGTCAGCGAAGATTATTTTAAAGCAGATGAAAAAGTGGGAACCATTACCACAGATTCTAATGGTATTGCACAGATGGGAGATCTCCCGGCTGGCAAGTACTATGTGAAGGAAGTAAAAACAGCCCATGGTTATGTGCTGGACAAAGAGCCGAGATATGTTGACCTTTCCTATCGTGATCAGGATACACCAGTTATCACTTATGATGAGAAATGGCAGAATGCCCGTCAGAAAGTAAAGGTTACGGTTCTGAAGAAAGAAAAAGATACAGAACGTGTTCTTGCAGGTGGTGTCTTCGGTCTTTATACCAGTGAAGATATCAAAAATGCAAAGGGTGAGGTACTCCTTGAGAAGGAAAGTCTGATCGAGCAGCGAGTAACGGATGAAAAAGGACAGATTACTTTTACGGCAGATCTTCCGATAGACGGAAAATACTATGTGAAAGAGATCTTTGCACCGGACGGATTTGTTACAACAGATGAAGTACAGGAGTTTACCTTTGAATATGCCGGAGAAGACCAGGCAGAAGTAAGCTACGACTTTACTTTTGAAAATCAGCCAACCACAGTGGAGCTGTCCAAAACAGACCTGACAACAGGTAAAGAACTTCCAGGTGCACATCTGAAAGTAACGGATTCAGATGGCAATACAGTAGATGAATGGACTTCTACGGAAGAATCCCATGTGATCAAAGAACTGGTTGTTGGTAAGAAATACACCATGACAGAGACAAAACCGGCAGATGGATATGTTACTGCAGAAAGTATTACCTTTACAGTAGAGAATACAGCAGAGGTTCAGAAGCATGATATGAAAGATGATGTGACAAAAGTAGAGATCAGTAAGACGGATATCACAGGAGAAACTGAGATTCCGGGTGCGAAACTGACGATTCTCGATAAGGATGATCAGGTAGTAGAGAGCTGGACTTCCACAGAGGAAGCACACTATATCGAAAAACTGCCAATCGGTAAATATACCTTACGTGAAGAGCAGGCACCGAAAGGATATCTTCTGACAGCCGATGTGACGTTTGAGGTGAAAGACACCGGAGAAATCCAGAAAGTGGCTATGAAAGATGATACTGCCAAGGGAAAAGTGATTCTCAATAAGACAGATAAATCGTCAGGAGAACCACTGAAAGGGGTAGAATTTGAACTCCGTGACAGTAAGGGAAAAGTTCTGGAAACCTTAAAGACAGATGCTGCAGGTCATGCGGAAAGTAAGCTGTATGAGATTGCCACATTTAAGAACGGCAAATATGATGCGGCGATCAAGTATTATCTGGTGGAAACAAAGACACTGGACGGATACACACTGGATCAGAGCAAGCATGAAGTGACGTTTGCCTATGCAGATGACAGTACACCGGTCGTGGAAGTCACTTTCAATCTGACAAACGAGAAACCGGAAGTTCCAGAAACACCGAACACACCGGATACACCACAGTCCCATGAAGAGACAAAGATATCAAATGCACCGAAAACAGGTGACAGCACGAATATCTGGCTGCCGATCCTACTTCTTGTAACTTCCACAGGAGGTATGGCAGGACTTTATATCAGCAGAAAAAGGAAAAGCAAATAAGGAAACCAAAATCAATGGTTATGATTGGGAGCTTCTATGTGAGGCTCCCTTTTTCATACAAAAAAATCACAGAAAGGAATAGAAAACTATGATGAAAGCAATGGAAAAAAGACAGGAAGCACGAAAAAACCAGGAGAAAACTTTAAAGAGAATGATGGCTTATCAGAAGAAAGCCGAGCAGATGATCAGCAGAAAAAGAATGAACCATCACATGATCAGAAAGGGGTAAAAGCGTATGATGAACAGAAAAGAATTTTATGAATATGTCAAAGACAATGTAAAGGAGTATCTGCCAGAGTCTTACAAGGACGCAGAAATTAAACTGCAGGAAGTAGAAAAAAACAACGGGTTGAAGTTGACAGGTATTACGATTCCAAACGGAGATCAGAGAATCGTACCGACAGTCTATCTGGATTCCCTCTACCAGGAATATATCCATGGAAAAGATGTAGACTCTTGTGTTGGCGATGTGGCTGATATGCGTATTGAGGCACAGGGAAAAGCAGAATTTTTTGATATGGGAGTTACGGATATTCTGGATTATGAAAAGATGAAGGACAAATTACAGATGAGAATTTGTGATAAGGAATGGAATACCGATCTTCTTGCAGATAAAGTAGTCACAGAACACGGAGATTTTGCAGCTTATTATGCAGTAAATCTGGAGGAAAATGGAGAAGGGATCAGCAGTATTCCGGTAACTGTTTCTCTGATGAACGAGTGGGGAGTATCTGCCGAACAGATTCAAGCGGATGCGATGGTGGCAGACCGAAAACGTGGTGTCACACTTATGGATATGAATGAGATTATCAAATCTATGATTTTTGGTGAAGAACCAGAAAACCTGCTGAATGAAAAAATGGATATGGAAGCCATGGAAAACCCAATGTTCTGTCTGACAAACAAAGCTAAGATGAATGGAGCTTCCCTGTTACTGCAGGAAGATATTCGTAAACAGATTGGGGAATGCCTGGGAAGTGATTACTTTGTCATCCCATCTTCCATTCATGAAGTGCTGATTCTTCCTGATAACGGCATTTTTCAGGTTCCGGAATTAAATGCGATGGTACAGGAAGTCAATGAGACAAAGGTGGAGAGACAGGAGCAGCTTTCCGATAAAGTTCAGTTTTGTGATGGGAAAACGGCAGTTATGGAAAATGCTGAGCGTAGGGAAGCTCGTTTGGAGAAAGAAAAAGCAGCCGAAAAAGCGGAAGTAAAAGGTGGAATCCATGGAAGACTGGAGAAAGCTAAGGCAGAAATCAAGGCAAAAGAGGGAGACAAAGTGCCAAAGAATAAGTCAAAAGAGCTTGCCACAGCATTATAAAGAGTAACAACGATGATTTTAAGGGGACTGTGCTAAGCAGTCCCTGATTTTATGAAAAGGAGTAGTGCATGGCAAATAAATTATATGCAATGGAACAGCTGACGGAAGAGGTGGCAAAAGATGTAGCTGCCAGTCCGCAGGAATGGATGCGGTTCCTAAACACTGCATCCAGACTGTACAAATACACTTTTCCAGAACAGCTTTTAATTTATGCACAGCGACCGGAAGCAACTGCCGTAGCATCCATGGAAATCTGGAATCAGAAGATGTACCGCTGGATCAAAAAGGGATCCAAAGGGATTGCCTTGATTGACAATACTTCCGGACCGAAAACGAAACTTCGGTATGTATTTGATGTGCAGGACACTTATAAAGTGCGGAATCTTGGAAAGGATCCTCAGTTATGGAATCTTCCGGTGGAAGGAGAACAGCTGGTGGCAGATTATCTGCAGGAGCAGTTATCACTGGAAGATACAGAAGGAGGACTTGCTGAAAGTCTGCATCAGGCAGCGAAGGAGAGTATGCAAGAATGGCTTCCAGATGCATTGGAAGAACTGAGACTGGACGTAACAGGGACATTTCTGGAAGAACTGGACGAACAGAATCAGGAAGTCGAATTTCGGGAACTGATGATCAATAGTGTCTGGTATGTATTACTAAACCGGTGTGGACTGGATGCACAGGAATATCTGGATGCAGAGGATTTTCGGCATATTACGGACTTTAATCAGCTGATAGTATTAGGACATCTGGGAAGTGCAGTCAATGAGATCAGCAGACCAGTCCTGATGCAGATTGGACGATATGTGCTGAATAATCTGGAAAATGACCTGAAAACGGTTGCAAAAGAAAAAGAAGTAGTCTATAATGAATTTAACACGTTAATGCGTGAAAGTAATACAGATAACACAGAAGATAGAGAAGAAAAAAAGGAGGAAACAGACTATGAGAGAGATCAGTTACAGCCAGAACGGAGAGTATCAGATTCCAGATATCAGCCTGGAAGAGACGAGAGGAACCATCGGCAAGTACGGAATGATGCGGAAAGAGTATCTGAGAAATCACAAGGTAGCCAGGTTCAACATTCTGACACTGCAGAACCGTCTGGACAGTCATCTGATGGAGATCGACAGCCAGGCAAGACAGAGAGTAGACGACCTGATGAACGAACTTCTGGAGAAAGATCCGGCACCGGACAAAATGGCAGACGGGATGGCATGGACCAGACACATGAACCAGATCAAGGCACAGGCAGAGGAGCTGGTGATTCAGGAGATTATTTACAGTTAAGTCTGTTCCCAACAGAAGAGGAACAGTTAGGAGAAATAAGGAAAGCGGCAGCTGCATTGGAACAGCCAGCCGCTTTTCTTATTTCCGATGAAGTGGTAAATGATATTCTCCGCACGGGAAGCGGACAGAAAAATACACTGTTTCATATTACAGCAAGACTGATTGAAGGTCTGGATAATGAAGAAATGCGGAGTTTTCTGAAAGATGAATATGGAACTGGTGGCAAAGGATTTACCATAGATGGTCAGAAAATCAGTATCTGGTATGACAATGATGGTATCCGTATCCGGCGAGGGGACTCTGCCAGAAGAAACTTTGACCGCATGGTTACGTGGGAAGAAGCAGCGAACAGAATTCGGGATATGTATGAGGATGGAAATTACGTGGATAATTTGATTTCCAATAATGCCATTGAACAGGAGCAGGAAGAAATGACCAATCTTCTTGCACTTCATTTTCGGGATACTTGCAGAAACTGGGAAAAGAAACAATCATATTCAGACTGGCAGGATGTAGTGAGTGGAGCATGGACAGATCAAGAGGAAGCAGATGCGATTGTCTATCGTTTTGAATGGCTGCAGAAATATATGGATGAGAATCCGGGAGATTATCACCGCTGGGAGATTCAGCATAATCCGGAATATTTCCAACGCTTTCAGGATCTTCAGAGGGAGCGTTCCTGGGTAGACCAGAAATTTACGGTCGAACGTCCGGCACTATCCTTTATCACACAGGATGAAATTGACGCAGTGTTAAGAAGAGGCGGCATTACTGCAGGAGGACGTAACCGAATCTATGAGTATTTCATGGAACATCATGATATGAAAGATGCAGCTGAGTTCCTGAAAAATGAGTATGGAACAGGTGGTTCCTCACCCGGAATACCAGGAGCAGATGCTTCCGACGCATCCCATGATGCAAAAGGATTAAAACTTGCAAAAGGGAAAATTGGCAGTCCAGAGGTAGAAGTTTTATTAAAGTGGAACAAGGTTGCAGAACGTGTTCGCCAGTTAATCCGCACAGATGATTATTTGTCACCGGAAGAAATGGAAAAGTACGAAGAACGACAGGAAGCACAAAGACTGGAAGACCTGGAAGAAGCACAGCAGATGTTAGGAGAACAGCTGGAACAGGATACTTTTACAGCGGAAGATATAACGGATCTGCGACTAGTTGATTCAGAATATATGTCCGGTACCAGAACAAAAATCTATGATTTTGCTTGCAAAGTTAAGGGAGAAGAGAATCGACTTCAATACACATTAGAATATCATGATGATGGAGAAGGTTTCACGATTCATACGGAAAAAGATGATATTTGGGAGCGAATGTCAACACAAGAATTGGAACGTCTGGATGTAAAACTTGGACAAGAAGTACTTTATTATCATTATCACAACAAAACAGTAAATGCGGATACCTTAGATAAATTACGGGAAATCAAGGAAGAAATCATGGAGGAAGAGTCTTCCTATTTTACTGCTATTTCTAAACGTGTGTGGACAGATTATGATAAAAAAGAAAAAGAACTGTCGGGAGAAGTTGAGGTATTGGAAGAAAAAGAATCATTGGAAGAGATTAACGGAATAGCAGAACTGATTCCAGCAACGAACTTCCATATCACAGATGATGAACTTGGACAGGGAACACCGAAGGAGAAATTCCGAGCCAATATTATGGCTATTCAGCTGTTAAAAAAATGTGAGGATGAGAACCGCAATGCGACACCAGAGGAACAGGAAATCTTATCCAGGTACGTCGGCTGGGGAGGTCTTGCAGATGCATTTGATGAGACAAAATCTGCATGGGAGACAGAATATTTGGAATTAAAGACCGTCCTTACACCGGAAGAATATGCTGCAGCCAGAGCTTCCACATTAAATGCTCATTATACACAGCCGATTGTGATTGAAAGTATGTATCAGGTGTTGGAGAATCTGGGATTTACAAAGGGAAATATCCTGGAGCCATCTATGGGAGTCGGGAACTTCTTTGGAAAGCTTCCAGAGAATCTAAACCAGTCCAAACTCTATGGAGTGGAACTGGACAGCATCAGTGGCAGAATTGCTAAACTTCTCTATCCAGATGCCAATATCCAGATCAAAGGCTTTGAGAAGACGGATTATCCCAATGATTTCTTTGACGTGGCAATCGGAAATGTGCCATTCGGTGCATATAAGGTCAATGACCGTCAATATGACCGCTACAATTTTATGATTCATGATTACTTTCTTGCCAAGACTATAGATCAGTTACGTCCAGGTGGTGTAGCTGCGTTGATCACAACAAAGGGAACTATGGACAAGGAATCACCGGAAGTCCGGAAATATTTGGCAGAGCGTGCAGACCTGCTGGGGGCTATCCGACTGCCGAACACAGCTTTTAAGGCAAATGCAGGAACAGAAGTCAGTGCTGATATTTTGTTTTTCCAGAAGCGTGAGAGTTTCACAAAAGAGATGCCAGACTGGGTGAATTTGGAGAGTGATGCAAATGGGATTACCATTAACAAGTATTTTGTTCAGCATCCGGGATTGATTCTTGGTGAGATGAAAGAAGTGTCCGGTCCGTATGGTATGGAAACAACCTGTGCTCCAATGGAAGGAGCTGATCTGGAATTACAGTTACAAGAAGCTGTAAAACACATCAGAGGAAGCATGGTAGCGGCAGTAGATATAGAGGCAGAACTGGATGAGATGCCAGAGAGTATTCCGGCAGATCCGAATGTCCGAAATTACAGCTATACGGTGGTAGATGATCAGGTATATTACCGTGTCAATTCTTTGATGAATCAGGTGAAAATGCCTGCAGCCACTGCAGAACGTGTAAAAGGCATGGTTGCAATCCGTGATACCGTTCGTGAACTGATCGCCATGCAGATGGAAGAATTTGTCACAGACGAAGAAATCCAGAAACAGCAGAAAAAACTGAATCAGGTGTATGATACCTACACAGCAAAGTATGGAGTTATTGGAAGTAATGCTAACAAACGTGCATTTTCTGATGACTCTTCTTATTGTCTGCTGTGTTCCCTGGAAGACTTGAATGAAGATGGAACATTGAAGCGGAAAGCGGACATGTTCACCAAACGAACCATTAAAAAGGCGGTCGCTGTGACAAGTGTGGAGACAGCCACAGAAGCACTTGCTCTGTCCCTAAATGAAAAGGCTAAAGTAGATCTTCCATATATGGCACAGTTGACCGGAAAGACCGAAGAGAAAATCACAGAAGAGCTGGTTGGAGTTATCTTCAAAAATCCACTGACAGACCAGTGGGAAAGCGGAGATGAATATCTGTCTGGAAACGTCAGAGATAAATTAAATACAGCGAGAACTTTTGCAGAGAATCATCCGGAATTCACACCGAATGTGCGTGCATTGGAGGCAGTTCAGCCAAGAGATCTGGAAGCGTCGGAGATTGAAGTGCGTATTGGAGCCACCTGGATTGAACCTTCGGATTATCAGGATTTTATGGTGGAACTGCTTCATACGCCGAGGTATCTTGCACAGAAGGAAATACAGGTAAAATTCTCTGAGGTAAATGGTGAGTGGAGGATTACAGGAAAGAACGCCGACAGTCCAAGAAATGCGTTTGCTTATGCAACGTATGGAACGGAGAGAGCAAATGCCTACCGGATTCTGGAAGATACCTTGAATCTAAAAGATGTTAGAATCTATGATAAAGTCGTAAATGACAATGGGGATGAAGTGCGAGTTTTGAATAAAAAAGAAACTATGTTGGCATCACAAAAGCAGGATGCCTTGAAGGCTGCATTCCAAGATTGGATTTTTAAGGATCAGCAGAGGAGAGAAAGGCTGGTAAGCGTGTACAATGAGCGTTTCAATAGTATCCGTCCCCGTGAATATGATGGTAGTCACTTGAGTTTTCCAGGAATGAATCCGGAAATAGAGCTTCGTCCGCATCAGAAAAATGCAGTCGCACATCAGTTATACGGTGATAATGTGCTTCTGGCACATGTAGTAGGAGCTGGGAAGACTTACGAAATGGTAGCGGCGGCAATGGAGAGCAAACGTCTGGGATTATCACAAAAGAATCTCTTTGTTGTGCCAAACCATTTGACAGAGCAGTGGGGAGCGGAGTTCCTGCAGTTATATCCAGGAGCAAATATTTTGGTAGCAACCAAGAAAGACTTTGAACCGGCAAACCGAAAGAAGTTCTGTGCCAGAATCGCTATGGGAAATTACGATGCTGTTATTATTGGTCATTCCCAGTTTGAGCGTATTCCAATCTCTGATGAGAAACAAGAAGCCATGCTTCAGAGGCAGATTGATGATCTGGAAATGGCAATCCAGAGTGCAAGATATGAACAGGATGGTGGACGTTATACCGTCAAACAGATTGAAAAGACAAGAAAAACACTGCAGACAAGGCTGGAGAAACTGAATCAGAAAGAGAAAAAAGATCAGGTAGTTACTTTTGAAGAACTGGGAGTGGATCACTTGTATGTAGATGAAGCACACAGCTATAAAAATGCGTTTCTTTATACAAAAATGAGAAACGTAGCCGGGATTGCACAGAACGAAGCACAGAAATCCGCAGATATGTTCAATAAATGTCAGTATCTGGATGAGATTACCGGAGGAAAAGGCATTACCTTTGCTACGGGCACACCGATCAGCAATAGTATGACGGAATTATATGTTATGCAGCGGTATCTGCAGAACAGCAAATTACAAAATATGGGACTTGGACTGTTTGATTCCTGGGCCTCCACCTTTGGCGAGGTAGTCACGAGCATTGAGCTTGCACCGGAAGGAACAGGCTACCGTGCAAAATCAAGATTTGCAAGATTTTATAATATTCCGGAACTGATGAATATGTTTAAGGAGATTGCAGATATCAAGACTTCCGATCAGTTAAAACTTCCTGTGCCGGAAGCAGAATATGAAACAGTGGTGCTGAAACCAACTGAACAGCAGAAAGAAATCGTAGAAAGTCTGGGGGAACGTGCAGAAGTTGTCAGAAACGGAGGGGTAGATGCTTCGGTTGATAATATGCTGAAAATCACCAATGATGGAAGAAAATTAGCATTGGATCAGCGTTTGGTGAACGAATTATTGCCAGATAATCCAGAAAGCAAAATATCAGTCTGTGCAGAGAAAAGCTATGAGATCTGGAAAGACACAGCAGCACAGAAATCGGCACAGCTGATTTTTTGTGACTTGAGCACACCGAAAGGTGATGGCAGTTTCAATGTTTATGACGACTTGAAGCAGAAACTGATGGAAAAAGGTGTACCGGAAAAAGAGATTGCATTCATTCATGATGCAAATACAGAAGCAAAGAAGACGGAGTTGTTTGGAAAAGTGAAATCCGGGCAGGTTCGTTTTTTGATTGGTTCGACAGCAAAGATGGGTGCCGGGACCAACGTGCAGGATCGTCTGATTGCGTTGCACCATCTGGATATTGGCTGGAAACCATCTGACTTGGAACGTGCGCCCGTAAAGGCATCATAATAAATATACCTTTGGCAAGGTATTAG
>ENA-OZKG01000050-OZKG01000050.1-human-gut-metagenome-genome-assembly--contig:-NODE-50-length-23441-cov-6.688018_pt1 | contig 23441 bp, 10 predicted proteins | sample MGYA00244826_ERZ653764 | MGnify/ENA primary metagenome ERZ653764 (study PRJEB26926, sample SAMN06165230) | human gut metagenome | biome: ENVO:00009003; feature: ENVO:2100002; material: ENVO:00002003...
CCACCCCCCTGCAAGGAAAATTTCAGGTGGTGTATCTTGATTTCTCGCGCGCCAGTGGCGGAAGCGGTTCACTGGAAGAAAATTTCAATAACTATTGCGGCATGGTGATGGACCTGTTCGGCAAAGTGTATGAGCCTTATTATTTTCCCGGATTTGCACAAAAGATGGAAGAACAGCCCGACTTTGTCAGCAAGTTGAACTACCTGAACCTGCATGCGGCTGAATCCGGAATGAAACTTTACCTCATCATCGACGAATACGATAACTTTACCAACATCGTTCTGAACGAGCAGGGAAAAGACATTTATCATGCCCTGACCCATGCCAGCGGATTCTACCGTGAAATATTCAAGAAATTCAAAGGCATGTTCGAGCGCATCTTCATGACCGGCGTCAGCCCCGTCACCTTGGACGACCTGACCAGCGGATTCAACATCGGCTGGAATATCAGTACCGACTACCAGTTCAACATGATGCTGGGATTCAGCGAAACGGACGTGCGCACCATGTTCCAATATTATAAGGATGCCGGACAGCTCCCGATCGACGCGAACATCGAAGCAATGATCCGGGAGATGAAACCGTGGTATAATAATTACTGTTTCGCAGAAGAAAGCCTGGAACGCGACCCGAAAATGTTCAATTGCGACATGGTACTTTACTACCTGCGCAATTACATCACGCTGGGCAAATCTCCTAAAGAGATGATAGATCCCAACACCCGTACGGACTACAACAAAATGAAGAAACTAATCCAGCTGGACAAGCTGGACGGCAACCGCAAGGGCGTATTACGTAAAATCACCGAAGAAGGGCAAATTATCACCAACCTGATCACCACCTTCCCGGCCAAGGAAATCGCCAAACCCGAAATCTTCCCCAGCCTGCTCTTCTATTATGGCATGTTGACCATCACTGCCACACGCGGCAGCCGCTTGGTATTGAGTATCCCCAACTATAATGTGCGCAAACAGTATTACGAATTCATGCTGGAGGAGTACCAGGACAAACGCCATATCAACCTGAACAATTTGATGGACCTGTTCGATGAAATGGCTTACGAAGGCCATTGGCGCGAAACACTGGAATTCATTGCCCATGCCTACAAGGAAAATTCATCTGTACGCAGTGCCATGGAAGGCGAGCGAAATATACAGGGTTTCTTCACCGCCTACCTCAGCGTAAACGCTTATTACCTGATGGCTCCGGAAATGGAACTGAGCCACGGTTACTGCGACCTCTTCCTCATGCCGGACCTGATGCGCTACGAGGTGAAGCATAGCTATATTCTTGAACTGAAATATCTGTCGGTGAAGGACACGGAAGAGAAAGCCCGGACGCAATGGCAGGAAGCGGTGAAACAGATTAACGAATATGCTGCCGCACCCCGGGTACGGCAGTTGGTGCAGAACACGAAGCTGCACTGTATTATCATACAGTTCCGAGGATGGGAGCTGGAGCGGATGGAAGAAGTGTAGGCCTGTTCAAAACAACATGACAGTACGGATGAAAATTCATACAGGAAGTCAATTCACATTCAGAATCACTCTTTTATAAGACTTTAGATTAGGCGTTCCATTATCTGTAAGTTCAAGTATCAAATGTAACTGTTTGCCCGGATTATCCGGTACAATTATCTCCGCCCTCTTCTCATCGGCGTGCTTTATAGCCACCTTTGTTTGCACACTGCCTGCTTCCCGATATTGCCACCATTGGTAAGACAATGAATTTTTATCAGGGTCAAATGAAGGAGAGGCATCCAGTATTATTTTTTCTCCCGGCCGGACTGTGCGTACACTTTCTCCCAATATCCGGGCAACAGGTTGATGATTTGCCTTTGAATATTCATCAGCCACGCACCAGTCGGCACGAGCCGCCCAGTCATTTTGTATAGCAGGCAACCAACGCTGGAAAGTATAATGCGAATCCGGCACACCGTTTTTCAAATCATTCCCATCTTGCATGTGATTGCCATTTTTATACTCCGGGCGTCCTCCCCATCCTCCTAATGTATAGTCTGTATGCTGTTCAAGTCCATTACGTATAAGAGGCATAAAAGAAGGAGTATCCCCCTCACTGGTATATTCCTGAGGATAGGCGGCACACAGTGGTCCGTGCCCATTCTTAATATGGTCAGCCAACCAAGGTTTATCCATGATCTGTTGCAACTCTTTTGAATTTTTACTAAGTCTGTTCTTAAAATAATAATCCACACTCATGTAATCCCATACATATCTCCATCCTCCATCATGATCCGGTGCGCCCGATTCATAAATAATGATTTCAGGAAGATTCTGTTCTATCCATTTTCCACCGCCGTCCTGATACCAAATACAATATAATCTGGCTTTTGATACCGCTTTTGCCCATTCTGCAGCAGAATATTTCTGCTTGATCTGCCATAAGGCATTGGCCTGGGTGTTGGCTCCACCCCATGCTAAAATATGAACAGGCCTCGGATCAGAATCAAGCAATGTCCTTATGATGAGCTGTGCCCCCTCGCTATCAGACAGTAAAGGAGGCAATTTATGCAAGTCCTCTCTGTTCTCATTACCAACCGCCAAGACACTTAGCAGATATTCAGCATCGGGATAATCGGGATTATGTTTCCTCAAATTAGGCAGACATTCCGCATATTTGGCAATTTGTGATTCGATCCATTTATCTTTACTATGTCCGTCTTTCTGTACCCCATTGACTTGAACAATGCCTGCGACATCATAATCAGAAGAATACATAAGAAAACGAATCATAGAACTTTGATCGTCAATCTCACCATCCGTAGTGACAATAACCCGGGGCTTCTCCTGCTGTCGGGCAACAGCAGATAACATTGACACAAACAAAAAAACAATACAGCATAAAACAGGGGGCATTTTCATATTACAAACTGTTAAATTAGTAGGCCAACACATTCCAAAGATCTCTGATACGTTGTTCGGGGTCCCATTTGCCATTGAATGTCCACTTGGCGGTAACGCCATAAAACTCCGGAGCATTCTCCGCCTCCTTTAAATTATCGTTTAACCAGCCACTATGCCCTCCTTCACGGGTACAACCATAATAATAGGTACGTAGCCCCCACGGACAGGGATCAAGCACTTTATCCGAATAAGCATAATGAATATTCCCGTCAAGCACATTCTTCGACATTTTACATTTGATGAGATAAAACTGGGAATCATGATGATAGCGTCCTAAAAGTGTCGGTGTCTTAGCATCAAATGAAGAATTGGTAATAACCAGTTTCTTGTTCTTGTCACCTCGTCCGTCATGCCAAATCATGGCACGGCTATCACCATAAAAATAGCAGCGTGTGGCATAGCACCATCCGCGAGGACAAAGAAAATCCACACCCGGACAACGAAGATAGAGATCGGCATGATAATACATACCATTGCTTCCGGGCGCCCACAAGGAAAGGGCATCGTTTCCATCGGCCCATACATTACTGTTGATGATGATGGTACGAGTGGCACGTCCAAAAATCGCCATCTGATGGATGGTCGTATTTTCAACGGCAGTTCCGTAATTGTTGTAAACAGTCAGTCCGCTAATAACACAATCATCCGCACCTTCCTGCAACACAATGACACCATTGCCTACCGGACGTCCATGATATTCCGTGATGGCACGTGTCTGGGCTGTTTCAGCCAAGACAATACGCGTACTGTCACGGTTTTCCCCCACCAAAACAATATTAGGCCTGTCAATAATCACTTTTTGATGATACGTTCCGTTCAGCAATAAGATTTTAAAAGGTACTGTCGGAATTTCCGGAGCCTTTTCAATAGCTGCCTGAATACTCTCTCCCGGCTTTACCACCACATCAAAAGCCGTACGCTCTGCCATAGGACGACGATACATTTCGATAAGCCCGTTTTCATTCGCTCCTTTGGTTGCCAGACTGATTGCCACTTTATGCTTCGGATCATATTTGTCCGCCCATGCATTGTATATGGCAAAAAGCTCAGCCGGTCTGCTATTGTACCAACTATATCCGTTACGACGTTCTGTTCCTATTTCTTCCAAATGGCGACGTGGCAGCCCGTCACGGTCACATACATACGGTTCACAATATTTCAAATCATAATAACGCGCCCAAATAGGCTTGGCTTGAGGATCTTCCACAAGACGAGTATCCCGCTCACCATTTGCCAGCACGATACGCTCACATTTCAAACCGGTAAGTTTATACCTGTCAAACCATTTCATGGCTCCGTGAACCGCCCGCTTCACGCGTGCGTCGGGTGCAGGTAATTCCATGAGCAGACGCACAATTCCGGCACTCTCCGCCGAACAATAAGACGGCAACTCATACGCACGTGCCGGTGCAGGCTTCAATGTTTCCCTATCATTCTGCTGACACCACACAGAAGGTTCTCCATCCTTTATAATTTGTGTAGCCAGTATACACTCTATTCCTTTATTAAAGGCTTTTCCCAAACGTACACACAAAGCCTTGTCTATCAAATCATCCTCATAAGGCGCTTTGTGATTCATCATATCACGTATCATATTCAATGTATTAACAATGGCATCGTCATTAAAAGTAATATGTACCTGATAACCACGCGGACCGGGCCAGAATTGCGGCCATCCTCCGTTTTCGTATTGACCACTCAGCAAATATTCCACTCCCTGAAGGAAAGCATCCCGATAACGTATATCCTTAGTCTGCCTATAAAGACGGGCTAAAAAAATCATCTGGGCAGTTGTGGCATTATTATCTATCGTAGAATCATCACGACGTGATTTATCCTTTATCACTTTAGCCAGCTCTTTATCATTCATGCGGCGGGCCATATCTATATTCTTCGGCCAACCGCCCGTACAGCGTTGAAAAGCCAATACATTTTCAGCAATCCGCCGAGCTTCATCTGTCAGAAAGAAAGAATCCTGCTCCATACGTGCTATTTGTTTCCATTCCTTAGGATACGACTCATTATCCTTTTTATGAGCTCTTTGCTGCGCAAAGGAGCCGGTTGCCATGGCAAAAGCCATAAAGCCAATAAACACTTTTTTGAATGTATTTTTCATTATTCCTATATGTTTTGATAAAAACCAGCAAACAAAATTATGCGTTTTCCAATCTGAATACAGAGAATATTTGGTCTTTTTCAGGCAGATTTTGCACAGACACGGCTCAACCGACATAATTTCATCAATGAAAACACGGAATTACATAAAAAAGCAGTGCTATGGACTTGTCCTCCATAACACTGCCACCTCTATTTATCATAACTGACAAACTCCTACAGCTACAAACCTCACTCCTCCTATTTTATCTCATCCCACTTCGGTGGATTCACCTGCATCAAATGACGGACAAAGAAATCATACCGCTTATGTTCGCCAAAATCTTCCCCCATTGTATGATGCGCTCCGGGAATCACGACCAATTCAAAATCTTTATTCGCCTTTATCAATGCATTGACCACCTGCATGGTAGAGGCAGGATCTACATTATCATCCAGTTCTCCCACCACTAACATCAAAGGACGACTCAACAGATGTGCATTTTCCACATTAGACCCTTCCTTATATTGATCTCCTACCGGATAGCCCAACCAAAGTTCATTCCACCAAATCTTATCCATACGGTTATCATGACAACCACAAGCCGAATAAGCCGCTTTATAGAAATCAGGATAAAGCAAAACTGCATTTGTAGATTCCTGACCACCGGCAGAACAACCGTAAATACCTACCCTGTCCACATCCATATAAGGATATTTCCGTGCAGCCGCCTTAATCCAAGCAATATGGTCCGGCAGACCGGCATCTTTCAAATTCTTATAACATACATTCTCAAAAGCACGCGAACGGAAAGAAGTTCCCATTCCATCGACCATTACGACGATAAAACCAAGTTCGGCCAAGGAAGTCATATTCCAGTCATAAGGACGGAAAGTCTTCGGAACATACTGGTCTCCGGGACCCTGATAAATGTATTCGATAACCGGATATTTCTTGTTCGGGTCAAAGTTGGTGGGGCGGGCAATCAATCCCCACATATCCGTCTTGCCGTCCCGCCCTTTGGCAACAAATACCTCCGGAGCTTTCCAGCCTTCGGCCTCCAGACGGGTAATGTCGGCTGTTTCCAACGGCATCACCACTTTGCCATCCCTGGCACTACGTAACACAGCTACAGGAGCCTTGTCCACCATAGAATAAACATCTACCAAATACTTCATATCTTCCGAAAACCAAGCACGGTGCATCCCTTCTTCGGGAGTAAGACAGGTAAGCCCTTTGCCATCAAAACCGATGCGATAATAACGGATGAGATAAGGGTCCTCACCGGCTTCCATACCATTTGCCGAGAAATAAATCTGACGGTTATCCTCATCTACCCGAAGCACTTCGCGTACATACCATTCTCCTTTAGTAATTTGATAATCGGGCTGTGCGGTAGTACGGTTGTACATATAAAGATGATTCCAATTGTCACGCTCACTCATCCATATCATCTGCTTGCCGTCTTTTAAGTCATGACGGAAATGACGGGTATAATTCACATATTTATCGCTGGTTTCTTCTACCAACGGGCGCACTTTTCCCGTTTCGGCAGAAAGTTCAAGCACTCTGTACACCTGATGTCCGCGCTGGTTATATTCAAAAGTCACGGCACGGCTGTCGGGGTTCCATTCGGGACCATATACTTCATATTGTCGGTCGAACAATTCGGTAGAAGGAATAATGCTTCGTCCGCTTTCCACTTCATAGATGCAGGGCACTTTAAAAGGAAGTTCGTCTCCCGGCTTCGCATACTCCTGTTTGTGAAGCTTGGGCTGAAGCTGATCAGCCGGAGAAGATTCCACATAATAAACATAGCGCTTTTCCACCGGACGGATCTTGCAGGAAGCCACCTTCTTACTGTCCGGTGACCAGCGAATATAGGCTGAATAATAATTACCCAGTGTCCCATCCAAGCTCAGTTGCTTTTCTTTTCCGGTAGCCACCTCCTTTACGTAGATATTCTGATTTTTAATAAATGCTATCCATTTACCATCAGGAGACGGAACCGGCGATGCTGTCTTCTCATCATCCACCTCCATCCAATGCTTTTGCTTGGGAGGGAGAGGAAGCGCCCCTTCATTGACCAGCTGATTTTTCCGGGATGCATACATCCAACGTTGATTATTAAACACAAAGTGTAGCGTATCCAATCCCTTACTGACCGACAAATGCCCCAATGCAAGAGCTTCCGGCTTGACCTCTTTTCCGGATGCAGCACCCAGCGCCTTTGCCAGACGATGAGAATCAAACAATTCTTTTCTAGCTTTCTTATCCGCATCTACAGATACATATAGGCGGCCGTCCGGAGTATTCCGCACATACCAGAATTGATGAGTACCCTCTATCCATTGCGGATTGACATTGGAATAGAAAACTTTATCCGCACTGAACTTCTCTTTCAATGCATAAGCACGCCGATAATCATCAGCCGTACCTTGAGCGATAGCCATGCCCCCACTAAGGAACATGGCTACCAGCCAACCTAACTTACCAACCTTCATTTTGAATTATTCTATTTCACTTCCCATTCAAACAAACCCGATGAATTATCGGCCGGCTGAACAATCTCCAGTTTTACCGCTTTTGTCTTTACCGGGTCAAAATTGACTGTATTCCCCGTACCTTTTTCCACTCCATACTTATCCGCTCCACTCACCGGTTGCCACTGGCCTTGTGCATCTTTATAGTACATCTTCCAACTTTGCGGTATGCGGCATCCTCCCCAAGGAGCATCATCATACCAATATACGGTAGCACTGGAAACAGTCGCTTCGGATGGGAACTCGTAGGATATCCATTCAGTAGTTCCCTGTTTGGGCCACCAATGGTAATAGGGTACGGAACGGTCATTCTCATCTTTCGGCACCAGACGGTCATTAATGGCGGAGATGGATTTCACCTTATGCGAAGCATCCACTTTGCTTTCCGATGCCAGCGTAGCAGGCATAGTCGGACGGGAAGCACTTAATTCCTGCGGCAACCACACTGCCATAGCACCTGCACCGCGGTGTGCCCAAGCATAGTAAGGGATCAACGTCAGCTTCACATCAGTAGCCGTCAGACGACCTCTGTCGTCATAGCCCAGAATCTGCGCATCCGTCTTCAACTGGTTAATGCCATAGAGCAAATCCGGTTTTTCAACCACCTCGAATTGAGGAGTGCGGTTCATAAACACGCTCAGCACATCAAAATCATTATCCGGCCATTCCGCACAATAAACGATCGGGCCACGCTCCACGGCTATACGTCCACGATCTGCCTCCACTTTATTATTGGCTTTCACCGTACGAGGCTCCATATCGAAATGAACGGCTACTTTATCTCCTTTTTTCCAACGGCGGTCTATGCAGAAATAACCGTCCTTCAGTTCACTCTGTACCGGTTCTCCATTTACTTTCACTGTATAGCTCAAACGCTTTCCATCCGAATAAGTGTACAGGTCACTGGGAACTACCTGATTACGCACCCATCCCGGAATACGGATTTTCATTGTAAACTGTCCGGCATTGTTCTTGTTGACACCGATAGTGACATCACCGTTCCAAGGATAATGAGTAGCCTGCTCCAAAGAAACAGCCTTGCCCTCTACCTTCAAGTTCGAAGTATTGGACATGAACAGATTAACATACACGTCCTTACCTTTCACCGCATACACATATCCCGGCAAGGAAGGAATGAAACGACAGATATTGGACGGACAACAGGCACAGCCGAACCAAGGCTGGCGCTGGTGCTGCCCGATGCTTTCCAACGGATTAGGATAGAAGAACCCGCCACCATCCAGGGACACGCCCGAAATAAGACCATTATATAAAGTACGTTCCAGCACATCATAATATTTTGCCTCACCATGAAGCAGGAACAAGCGGTAGTTGACATACACATTACCGATAGCCGCGCAAGTCTCGCAATAAGCTGACATATTGGGCAGTTCATAGTTCTTGCCAAAAGCCTCCCCATTGCTGGTGGCGCCGATGCCGCCGGTAATATAATATTTCTTGCCCACAATGTTGTCCCAAATACGGTCTATGGCATGGATATAAGCCGTATCCCCTGTCAGTGCGGCCACATCTGCCATGCCTGCATACATATAAGCGGCACGGACAGCATGTCCCACGGCCTCATCCTGCTCCACTACCGGCTTGTGCGCCTGACTGTATTCATCCGTACGGGTAGTATGTCCGCGCTGGTCCAAAAAGAATTTGGCTTGATCCAAATATTTCTGTTGCCCCGTTACCAAGTACAGTTTGGCAAGGGCCATTTCGGCAATCTGATGTCCCGGCACACGGATTTGCTGTCCTTCGCCCGTACCTATCTCCCGGCAGACACAGTCGGCATAACGGATAGCGATATCAAGGAAATTACGTTTTCCGGTAGCCTGGTAATGCGCAATAGCACCTTCTACCATGTGTCCCAAATTATAAAACTCATGACTCAGTTCCTCCACCTTCTCCCACCGTTTGCTTCCTGCCCACTCATGCGGATGTTTGGGATTCATGGTACGCGAAGTATAGAGATAACCATCCGGTTCCTGTGCCGCAGCGACAATAACCAGCACACTATCAATATACTTAGCCAGTTTTTTGTCCGGATAGGTCTGTAACAGATAACTGGCACCTTCTATCGTTTTGTACACATCAGTATCGTCAAAAGCCAGACCGCCTACTTTAATGGTATCACTGGGATGGGCGGCATTGACAAAGTTAGTATAACGTCCTGTTTCCTCACATTTGCTGAACGCCAGAGGAATCGTTACTTCACGGCTGGCATTCAGTCGCTGTCCCCAGAATGAATCGGTTACTTTCACCGAAGTGAAAGGTACGGGGTCGATGGGATAGCCGTGCGACTGATTTTTTACTTGCGCTGTTCCGCCTGCTACGGTAGCAGTCAACAGAGCAGTGACTAAAAATTTTTTCATGGTTCTATCATTTAATTGTTTATCATAGTTTTTGCAAAAATACATATTCCGGTCATAGGAAAAGGGTGAATCACTCTTTCAATGGTAGATATTCATCCCATAATTTCAATGAGTGCAGATAACCGGTAAAGGGCCAGTCTCCTTCGGCATTGCGTCCCAATGTGATGAATTGTGACGATTTCACCAGTAACTGGATATCTTTCTCACTGACTAATTTTCCATTGATATAAACCTGTTCCATCCGCCCATCAAAGCAGATATAGATGTGCTGCCACTTTCCTGCCAATTCCTTCATGTCCTTATATCCTGCATCTTCATACCAGCCATAGTGATTGATTACTCCACAACGAGGCTCCGTGCCGTTGACCAACATGATTTTCTCCAATTCATCATGCGAGGTAGTAAAATCGGCCACACATTCATTTTCACTAATGGAATCATTCAGTACCCACGCCTCCAAGGTATAAGGAGCATTATCCTGCAAAGTGGCAGGAAGCATAAAACTGGAAGTATAGACCTGAGTACCCTCAAAATGAAATGCCTTTTTCCCTTTCACTTCTTTCACAACGAGAGGTAATTTCCGGGCTTCAAAATACCCTTTTACTCCTCGGTTTTCCAGATAAGGAACCGTATCGTTTACGGTAAAATCATCGGCAGAAAGACTGACCACCAGCCCATGTTTCTGCTGATCGGCTACAGGCAGGCGCACGATATCCGTTTCCGCATCGTATGCCTTTTCCGCCGCTTCCTGTTTCCAATTGTAGTAACGGAAATTGGTAATGACCAAAGGTTCGGTGGAACTATGCAGCGTAATCGCTCCCGACGAAAGACACGACCCCGCTTCATAACTCTGCCATTTACCTGACCTGTAAACCAACCCACTAACTGTATGCTCTTTGGACGAGGAGAGTAACGGATGACTATACTCCAATGTAGTTCCCGGTTCCAGTACCAACGCATCACGCCCACCGATGCGCTGTATGCGTGCCGAACCTTCCTTCAAAGTAAAAGCCCCTCCCAGCATCCCTTCATTGTTCTGCCATTCACGACCATTCCAATCGGCAGCGGTAAGTCCCAGCCATTGTTGCGGAGCCGATGCTTCCACACCCTCAAAGATTTTCAAGTTCCAGACCGCCCCGCCAAATCCGTTCTTCTGTCCTCCGGTAAAGGTAAGGCGGACATAACGAGCCTTCACCTTGCCAAAATCGACCATCGGGCTGCCTGCCAGACGATTATTCCGCTTATCAGCGAAAACAGACCAATGCTTGCCATCGACAGAAGTTTCAATTAAATATTGATAAAATTGTGTGCCATACTCAAATTGAGTCCAGATAGTTTGTATCTGCCGGGCAACACCCAAATCCATTTCTATCCACTCCTGTCCCATTCCACGAGGACGCCATAAAGTTCCGTTATTATCATCTACAGCATATTCGGGACGGAAATCGGCATCATAAAAAGAAGAAGCCCTCACCTTAGCACCCAATGCCAGATTTTTTGATTTCACTACAGAAGATACCAATGCACCTATTCCGTCATGAGTGGGAATAAGGGGTTTAATACTTCCATCTTCGGCAAACTCCATACGGTCCACACAAAGCTGACGATGAAATCCGCGGTTGGAATGCGGATTATCATGACGGTGATAGACCATATAATATTCATTGCCTTCTTTCAAAACGCTATGATGTCCCGGCCCATGAATTGTTCCGTCGGTATTGGTTTCAAGAATACATCCCCGATAGGTGTACGGCCCCATGGGCTTGTCCGAAGTGGCATACTGCACCCGATAGGTGTGGTCGTGACAGGAACCCGAAGAATACATAAAATAATAGATCCCCTTTCGTTTCATCACAAAGGGCGCTTCAAAAAAATCCGTGGCTTCCGTATTTGGAATCAGACGCGTTTCAGTAAAACTCTTCATATCGGAAGCCAGTTTTCCGGCTCCGCAACCGAAACCTTTATAAATTCCCCAAGTCCCCCAATACAAATATACAGAACCATCATCATCCACAAAGGTCTGCCCATCCAATGTAATGGCATTCGTCACAAAACGGTCGGGTACAAGAACAGCCTCACTTTCGCCCAATATATTTTTCCAAGGACCGCGCGGCGTTTCACTGACCCCGCAATGAATCATACAGGGCTGACAATAAAAATAATAATAATTCCCATCCGTATGCTGCATCACATCGGGAGCCCATATCCAATGACTGTCCGGCCAGTTCATGGGCATTAACGTCCAGTTCACAAAATCCTTGCTGGTCCACACCTGTGCAGGACCGAAACCGGCCCCACTGCCATCCGTAGTGGCATACATATAATACGTATCGCCAAACTTCTTCACCGTGGGATCGGCAAAATATCCGGGAATAATGGGATTCCCCGTACCCGAAGCATTAAAAGGCTTCTGAGCAAAGCCTGTAGCAGCTCCCAACAATAAGGAAGCAACAACCAATCGTATCTTATTCATCTCTATATAGCAAAATTCTATTTGTCCCTGCGACGCTTATTCATGCACCACATTATGAATGGGAATTTCTATCTCATAAAAATATTCCTGCAACAACCGGTACATATCCGGATCATACGTCTTCAGTTTCGTGCGGCGGTTCACCCAGTTATGAACTCCGTTTGCAGGTTCGGCATAGCGGTTACAGTTAAAGAAAGACTGTACGCACTCGGCAAAGTATTCCTCTTTATTGCTCACCGCATACGTCTTTTCCCACAGCCCTTTCCGGATTGCATTCTGACGAAGTGCCTCCAAACGCTCATTAAAGTCTGGCTCCACTCCCACTATACCTACCGTATGAATAAGGTGAGCGAACTCATGAATCAGGATATTCTCACCTACATATTTATCCTGCGGCAATGCCAGCAGATTCTCTTCTCCGCAACTGGATGAAAATTCATCTTCCGGTGCTCCGCCAAAACCACGGGCACGCCAGTTCCAATATTTAATGCTGTCCTCACAATTGCAGATATGGGCAAACTCCGGCAAATCGCAAGTTTCCTCATCTTTACCGATTATCATGACGTGGCAGCCTTTCTTCACCATGTGCGCCTTCACATCCGGACGTTTTGCCAACATCAAACTGATGATATCACAGGCTTTCAATAAGGCCTCATCGCTCACCTTTCCGGAAGAGGTGACATACAGACCTTCTGTTTCTATGTATTTCTGATAGAAAGAAGGAATATTTTTCCCTTCAGGAATACCGGTAACCTGCCCGTGAACCGGACAAAGCTCCAACTTCATGGCAAATCCGCCACCCGATGCCAGATGCAAAGTCAACCGGCTGTCCTTATCAATCCGGATGGTTTCCTTCCGATAATCCTCGGCCTGCTTGTTGGCATTCACACCGTCTTTAAACAAAACAGCCGTATAAGACATTCCTTCGGGAAGGAAAGAGAAATCGAGCTGCACATCACGTTCATCCCAATTGGTCATACCGCCGATATACCAGTTCACATCCTTCTTACGCACTGTTACAATATATTTTCCCAACTCGCCCGAAGCAATAAAAGTAGAATCCACCTCCACAGGCAGAGAAGCTATGAAATCCACACATTCCTGCTCATTCAGATAGTTGGTAGGCGCATCACACAACATGGTAAAAGGAGAATCGTGTACAATATAGGCAGCCAGCTGATGACACCGGGTTCCCATGCTGGCCGGTGTGTAATACATGGCGCGCCAATCTGCCTTCGTGGCATTGCGCATAGCTCCCGGCGTATAATCCACCGGTCCCGCCATCATACGGATATAGGGGAAAGTAACATCATAAAGAGGCATATTATTCTTGATATCCGTCCATTTCACCTCTTCCATGCCGAACACGCTTTCAAAATTGATAATATGAGGGTAGGTACGGTTGATACCTGTCGGTTTGTAAATGCCGTGCAGATCAAGGGTTAATTTATACCGGGCCGTCATCTCAGCGATGCGATACACCATTTCGACGGCAGTCTGATCATCACGATCCAGGAAATCCACCTTAAAACCTTTGATTCCCATATCCGCATATTTCTTACAAGCTGCTTCCAACTGGCTGTCGAGTACATTAAACACCGTCCAAAGCACTATTTCCACCCCTTTGGATTTGCCGTATGCTATCAGTTCCGGCAAATCAAGTTCGGGAATAACGGTCAGCATATCCCCGCTCTTCGGATCATACCATCCTTCATCCAACACAATAAACTCCAATCCGTTCCGGCTGGCGAAATCGATATAATATTTATACGTATCCATGTTGATACCGGCTTTAAACGGCACTCCTTTCAGATTCCAGTCATTCCACCAATCCCATGCCACTTTGCCTGTCTTTATCCATGAGGTATCACCGATACGGTTGGGAGAAGCCAGAGCATAGACCAGGTTGTTGACCGGCATATCCGTATCCTTCTCCGTAATGGCCAACACACGCCACGGATAGGAACGGGAGCCATGGCTACGGGATATAAAATCGGTAGTTTCAGTTACATATTCCTGCTTCCGCCAAGGATAAAAGTCTGTTTTAGCCGGATAAGGAGCAAAGACACCTTTCAATCCATACTTTCCCTGCTGTGACTGCACAAACACGCCCGGATAAGCTTCGAGGTCGGACTCCAACAGGGTCAGTTTTACGCTGCCGCAATCCACGGTAACCGGAAGAAAAGCCAGTTTAGGCTGTGCTTTTGACAGAGGAGTGATGTCATATACATTCTGATAAGCCATCGCCATCGGTTTTTTATCATTGGTGGTATAAGGAAGATAAGCCGTATAATCTTCCTTAAAATTAAACTCGGCCTGTTCCTCCTTTATAATGATATCCGAAGATTGTGTGGTATAGAATCGATAGGCGACTCCCTCATTGTATGCACGGAAGATGATTCCGAACCCGCCTTTCAGCTTCAAGTCGAGTTCGTTGCCGGTTGCAACGAACTCCTTGAAACGGTAAAAAGGTGATTCTATGTTATCCTTTATCTTTCTCCTTCTTTCCCCTGTGATACGGGGAGTTTTACCTACTATAGTTCCGTTTTCCAGAACCAAACCTATATTAGAGTGTGAGAGAATTGTATCATTTCCATGCATCACTTGGTAGGCCAGTTCGTTTCCGGCGCTGATTTCCACTTTCAATGTTCCATCGGGTGAAGAGAGTACATATTTCTTTTCCTTGGCTGCAAATGAAGCATTTCCAATCAATAAAAGCAAAGATAAAATTGCAAGACAGAGTTTCTTGTTGTTTTTCATAATCTATCGGTTATATACGTTGTTCACTTGCAAAGTAAAATAAAAAAATTACAAGAAAGGGAAGATATAATATAATGTAATGGCAGAATCGTCCAATAAATCTCATTTTATGGATTTGATAGTTAGGCGGTTGTACTATTTTTCCATTCGTTTAGACTATTTTTTTATCCTCTTGGAGGTGTACGGTGTAAACAGCTATTAAAATTGCATATTCAACACAATAGTCGCTTTATACTGTACACCATTTCTGGTATATATCAGAGTAGGTTTCAACATATATTTCTGGCCGGCAACACTTACTCCTTTCCGGTGTCCGTATGTCATGGTCAGTCCACTGAATTCTACATAGACCGGTGCCGTATCACCCCAGTTGCCTACGTTGCCATTGGCTTCACACCAAAATCCGTTATTGGCAGTAGAAGTGTAAGCAAAAGTGCCGTCAGTCTGACCGAGTGCGATAACCACTTTGTCCTCGGCAGGTTCTGTACCTACACTGGCCAGTTTACTTTCCAACACGGCAGGCTTCATGACAAACGCCTGTGCCAAATCTTTATTTGTTTTCAGGTCCACCGTTCCTTGTGGATAATCCTCGGAACCGGCATTGCACTTCACATCGAATGTCAATGTAATATCTTTAGGCATAGCCGTCTCGTCAATAGAGAAATTGCCAAGCAAGTCCGTTCCTTCAAACTTTACTTTGTAAGGCCATTGCTCATCGTCAGTCTCATCATCATTCCATGGATGTGACTTATACTGAACGGGAGCGCCCATTACCACTAGGCATAATTTTTCTGTTCCGATCGGTATCGTATAAGAAACCACCCCTGCATTTTCCTTATTCATAGATGCGTATTGTGGAGCTCCATTTACAATAGCCACAAATCCATATCGCCATCCGGCTGCCGTATTGCCACCATTATTGTTGTAAGCGGTAGCCGTACCTGCCACATTGCCGTCGGCATCCAATGTCGTTCCCGGATCCTCTTCTGCCAAAGCACATCCCACAGCCAGTCCGGCAAAATTCGCCTTGACCGTTGTTCCGGCTTCGGGAACGTTCAATGGAATGATATTGAATCCGGTAGTGCCCGGACAGCTGGCATAGCCTACCTGATAATATCCTCCGGCTGCATCATACATTTTCGTTGTATAATTGCAAGCGGTCTCTGTGACATAATTCCGCACCACGTCCATATCATAAGTCACCATACGGGTAGCGTAGCCATAAAGTTCCGTATAAAGTGTTTGCAAGTCATTGTTACAGTACAGACGCTGATAAGTCATGAGCGGATCTTCCGGATAGCGCGACTGTGTCCAGACATTCCCTACCACATCGACTCCATGTTTTTGCGCCCAGTAATATTGCAACCAATAACTGGCATAACGCATCCATTCATGATTGAAATGGCGATGGTAATTGGCTTTCCACACATCTACATGGTAACCGAACAGCTCCGCCGGATAATCTTGGAACGACTGCCATTGCGCACATTGTTCCCAAAAGCCATTTCCACCTTCACCACTCGACCCATAACCGTATCTGAATCCTACTTGCGAAAAGTCCGCCTCTCCGTTCAACATCTTGTCACAACTTACCTGATACTGGAAACTATGTCCTATTTCGTGCGCAATGGTAGAACCTACCGGTTGGCAGGTGCTGGGATTTACCCACAATGCACCGATTGTATTGTCGTAACCGGAACCTGTAGCAAGCCACTCAGTCTGATACAGCAAGTAAATCTCCATCTTATATTTATCCAGAAAAGACTTGTTTTGCCCAGTGTCAGCAAACTTCAAGGTTTCGATATTTGTCCGGTAGAATTGTTCGGCCTTTGCCAATAAATCATCAATGTCTACACGCAATACCTCCGGCACTGACTCTGCTCCCGGATCGTTGCCGAACCCCGGTTCCCAAAACACGAAGAAATGCTCGCTTTGCTTCATGCGCCACCATGACCAGCGCGCATCACTGCGAAGCATATTCATATTACTAAACTCAATAGGTTTGTAATATTTATCAAAATCTTTGATATCAGCCGAATTCAAGGTTAACACAGCATTGGGATTAGCTTCCTGGCGGATATGGACGGTTACTTCGGATTCTCCGCATACTATGACAAGAGTTGCTTCCCGATAGTTTTCGCTATCATTCTTCTGCAACAACATGGGCAATGAAATTTCGCCTGCCTCACCTTCATATCGGGGCAGTTTAATCCAAGTGCAACTGGAATCGGTGGCACGGCTGGTTACATCTTCTACAGTGGCTGTCCAAGGACCGGTAGCGGAGAACTTTACAGAAGCTTCTGTCTCATCCCAAAATAGTGTTTTGCTTTGCTGACTGCTGTCTAGGGTGAGCTGGAGGATAATACTTTCATCCTCGCTGTCACTGCAACTGCTGAAGGCAATAAAGAAACAGCAAACAATGGATAAAGCAAATAGTAATTCTTTGCACAATAATTTCTTCATAATTATAGCTTTTATTGGAGTCCCATTTAAATGCCTGCGGTAAAGTCAATATTTACCCCATTACCACTAACACATATATAAAGTTTTTGATGGTCATTCGTTTCAGCTAAAACATTTATAAAGCTAAAACATCCTAATAAAGTCACTAAAAGACTTCTTAATAATAATATTTTCACACATTTGTTTTTCTGAATTTACTAAATAAAAAAGAGAAACCAATATCCATTATAGATACTGATTTCCCTCGATAAAATATTATTCCAACGTTGCTTTAACAATAAACTCTACGAATTTACTATTATCCTCCTTAAGCGCATATACAAAATTCACATTAAAAACAGAACCGGAAGTTGAAGCTGGATTTCGACCTATATTAACCATATCACCATTCTCTTGTGTTTCAACAAACAAAACACTACCAGTCGAACCATCATCACTCCAATTCGTTACTTTTAAATTAGAAGTCAGCCAATAACCTATTCCACTACCACCAGCAGTATAATCACTAGTAGTATTCCATTCACCAGATTCACTATCGACCATATACAGAGCAATCGGGCCTCCCGGTTCTTTGCAAGCGGTAATGAATTCAGATAAAGTCAGCCCCAAACAACTTTCTATCACCTCCTGATAATCTGCAAATTCAATAGAAAATGCAGAATAGTCACCTGCTGGAATGGTATTGGCAACAACAATACGTCCCGGATCAGTAACGGTCACATCAAAAGCAAAACGTACATAATCATCAAAATTTGCACCATTGTTTATAGCAAATCCAACGTTAATGGAGATAGCTGTACCTACAGAAGCGGTTTCGAGCACATTAAGAACCAGCTCCTTCTTTGTTGCATCCAACTCAATACTAGCTATACCAGAAGCTGCATCACAAACACCGCCTGCCGTATTATAGTACCAACCGTTGGTACCCTTGGTAGGAGCTGTTCTATTCCAACAGTTTTTCGAAATATTGATAGGATAAAACACCACACTCCCATTAGACAATGCAGCCAACGTCTCATCTACCGTCATCCCCAAATACGTATGAAACTTTTCTGCATAATCAGTCAGTTTAACCGTCTTCGCTTCCAAACGGCTGATGGGAAACTCTGCTTTGGTAGAAACCACAGCATCCGCATTCGTCTTCAGATAGGGATTTTCATTCTCCCCGTACACATGCTTGCTGGTAGCATCCTCCGGATCCGTACTGCATGCAGCCAGTGACAGAGTGAAACAAGCAATTAAAGCATATATAAAATTCTTTTTCATCGTACTTTTCTTTTTTTAATTAATGAATTCATTATTCGGCACCACCATATCCCGGATTCTGCTTCAACTTAATGTTGCCATCCAATGCAGACTTAGGTAACGGAAAAATATCACAATGCCTGTCTGTCTTATCCGTCTTCGCATCTTTGCAAAACCATGACTTGCCATTATATACATTCTGATTGGTTCCGTTTATACGGAAACGGATCAAGTCCTGACGACGGTGATGCTCTGCCACAAACTCCCAGGCCAGTTCGTCCAACAAACCACCCAGTTCAATATCATCGCCCCCTTCTTCTGTGATAATCCAGTTATCGGCTTCTCCCATGATTCCCTGATTCTCCCGATGTCCGTAGTTATAACGGCTGCCACCCTTCAATTGAGCTACAGTAACCGTTGCTTTACCGGGATCGGACTTGAAGGCACGTTGGCGTACAGCTGTTACCAAATCGGCCGCCACTTGCTCGCTTTCTCCATTGTAACCACCTAAACGAAGCAAGCACTCCGCTTTAATAAAATAAGCATCAGCCAAACGGAAGAAAGGCACATCATCATAAGAAGTTCCATAGTCGCCTGAAAGTATTTCATATTTCACCAAGCGTTCACTTTCAAAGGGATAGCAACCGGGATTGTCTATACTATGTAATTCCCGAGTATATACCAAAGGTTCACTGTCCACATAAATGGGAGCACCGGCATAGTCATATTGCTGTCCTGATATCCAACAGTCTTCATAGCGGCTGTCTTCTTCATCGTATGTTTCCAGAAATTGAGGAAGAACAGCCGCCCCACCGGTAGCCCATCCGTTAAACTGCCACGTTGCACGTCCGGCTACATGCATCCACATATTTGCCATATAGTTACCTCCGGCATAATTGAATTCAAACGGAATACCAAAGATAATTTCAGGCGAACCGGAAATATCTTCTCTAAAATTATCCGAATAATTCGGAGCCAAAGAGAACTTGCCACTGTTAATCACTTCATTTACCTCATCAATAGCCTTTCCGGAATAAGAATTATCAGAGTAATCATTGAACCATGCATTGTGGTTCAAATACATTTTTGCCAGAAGCATATTGATGGCATAGTCGTTCAGCTTACCCATTTCTACTTTTGTTCCACATTTCCCCTTTACATCCGTCAGCTCACTGATCAGGAAATCCCACATCTGTTGGGGAGTTGCCTGTTCGGGCAACCATCCGTCTTCATGTTCATATTGCGTATCCAATGGAATGTTGCGGAACAAATCGAATAAAATATAATAATAAAGAGCGCGATAAGCCCTTAATTGCGAAGAAGTGGTTATATCAGCAGCAATGACTTCATCTGCCAACAGTTTGTTACAGGCATTGATACCGGCATAGTTACGGTTCCATGTATCATTGAAATGGGCTATCTGTGAATGGAACTGATGTTTGTGCATAGACACGTACAAATCTCCCCAGCCGATACTGATCCGATAAGGAATACACCATGAATCGGACGACTGGTCCATCATATCGGCATAACTATACCATCCCCAATACACATCACGAAGACTGCTGTATACCGGAGCAAACATGGCCGCCCGGTCTTTTTCTGTAAACTCATACTTCTCGGAAGCAATCGTATCATAAATCGTTTCGCTCAAATCTGTACAACTGCCCAAAGACAAGGTACAAGCTCCTATCGCTGAAGCCCAAAGTGCTTTATTGAATATTGTTTTCATGTTAGTTCTTCATTTAAAAGTTAGAAAGATACATTCAGACCGAAAGTGAATGAACGGGTAGAAGGATATTTATCGCGCCAGTCAATACCCAAAGACCAAATATCACCATTTGACATTTCAGGATCCAATCCATCATATCCGGTAATGCAGAATAAATTATCGGCAGAAACATAAGCCCGGATATTTTTCACAAACTTACTGCTTTTCAATGGAATGTTATAGCCCAACGTAATGTTAGTCATTTTCAAAAAATCACCATCTTCCAAATAATAGCTTACAAAAGTCTGTTTTTGGGCTGTTGATAAGGTATATTGTCCACCATAAGGAGCCTTTTGCACGGATTTCAAGCGATTATAAGCGATCGAGTTGTTCTCATAATAAGCACGAGGCTCGTTCAGAATCTTAAAACCAAACTGGCCTGTCATCTGGAAAGATAAATCAAAATTTTTATATCTGAACGAGTTGTTCCATCCCAAATACAATTTAGGAAGAGCATTCCCTAAATATTGACGGTAGTCATCATTAGACAGCATATTGTCTGTAAACTCTTCAATCTCACCAGTCTTTGCATTTTCAATCAGCCATAAGCCATTCTCTGAAACACCAACGGACTTCATGCCATAAAATTGTCCCATAGATCTCCCCACTTCCATCCGCTGGGTAGAAAGATTGATAGGTTCACCCAAATAAGCATGATCTATCTGATTTGAAGTCTCATACAAGTCATTTGAAAGACTCAATAATTTGTTCGCATTATGAGAGGCGGTAACTGTGGTTTTCCATTCAAAATCCTTTGTCCGTACAGGAATGGCATTGACAGCAATTTCAATACCTTGGTTACGCATCTTGCCGGCATTAGCCAAAGTCTTGTTATACAAATTGGGAGGAGTCGGTACCGTAAAATCATATAGCATATCCGAAGTCTTCTTCTGATATACATCAATAGAACCACTCAGGCGTTCATCCAATACAGCCCAGTCCAGACCAATATTAAATTCCTTGGAAGTTTCCCATTTCAAATCAGGATTAGGATTGGATTTTACGCTTAACCCCTGATGCCAGACGCCATTATCATAGAAATAAGGAGAACCATACTCATACCGGGTTAATGAATTATAAGAGTCACCTACAATGACACCTGTCACACCATAACCGGCACGTAACTTTAAGTTATTCAGCCACGTAAGGCCTTCCATGAATTTTTCGTTACTGATAGTCCATCCCAAAGAAACAGAAGGGAAAGTAGCCCATTTATTGTTCTCACCAAATTTGGAAGAGCCTTCACGGCGTACACTCAGCAGAACATTATATTTATTATCGTAACCATAGCTCACACGTCCGAAGAAACCAATCAAGGTATTGTCATTCTTGTAACTGCTCATGCCGGCTTTTCCATCTTTCAAAGCTGTACCTAATCCCAAGTTATTCCAAAGATAAAAATCTGTTGGATAATCATAGTTATTAGCTCCAAAACCTTCATTTACATTATACTGGTAATTATATCCCACCAATGCATCAAAACGATGTTTATTCCAAGTATGATTATATTTAGAAGTAACTTCCAGATTATCTGTGATATATTCATTCTGAGAATGATAAGCATATCCTGTGTGATTCTCGCTCTTCTGTGAAAAATATTCGGAAGTATAATATCCACGATTATGATCACTAGTAACCCTACGGCTTAACATGAGGTTGGTCTGCCAGTTTTTAATCGGTTCAAAGGTGATATTCCCCGTCATCCGGGTATTCTCACTATTGTATTTACCATCCTGTTCACGGATGATACCTACCGGATTATAATAATAATTTACGGCAAAATTCTCGTAAAAAGTTCCATCCTCATTCCAGATGGGTTCAGTAGGGTTACGCATAATAGCCTGTCGGTAAATACCCAGACCTGCCGCATCAATCGGACCATTCTTATGGAATGTCTTTACCATATTGAAATTCACTTTCAACATATCATTTAACATCCAGTGAGAAACATCAAACCTCATTCTCATCTCTTCATTATAGGTCTCAAGCAACACACCTTCCTCTTTGCGATACGTAAAATCCGCAGAATAAGTGGTATTTTTTGATCCTCCGGAAATATTAAAATTATGGTTATGAGTAAATGCAGTACGGGATACCGCATCCAACCAATCCGTATCATACCCTTTATCAGCATAGTTTGTCAATCCCTGACGGATTTCCTCTGCTCCATAGAAATCAAGCGTCTTGCCAAACTTGGAAAGAGACATATACCCGGAATAATTGGCAGCCGTACGCGACTCGCGCTGGCCGTTTTTTGTAGTAATCAAAATAACGCCATTAGCACCTCGTGTACCATAAATAGCTGCCGCAGAAGCATCCTTCAACACATCAATAGAAGCTATGTTTTCGGGGGAAACCGTTCCTAAACCACCTTCTATTCCGTCCACCAATACCAATGGAGTAGAGCCTCCCTGCAATGAAATCACACCACGCAAACGAATTGTAGATTCCGCATTCGGATCACCGGAGCCTTTCGCAATGGTCAATCCTGCCACTTTACCTTTAATCAGTTCGGCTGCATCTCCAATCTTACCTGCTGTAAAGTCTTCGGCCTTCACAGAAGCCACCGCACTGGTTACATCTCCCTTGCGCTGCGTACCATAACCGATTACAACCACTTCATCCATCAGTTCGGAATCGTCTTGCAGGGTAATATCTTTCTTACCACCATTTCCGACTGGAATTTCCTGGGTCTTATAGCCAATATAAGATATTGTCAAAACGGACTGGGCACTTTTTACCTTCAGCGTATATTTACCGTCAAAATCGGTAATGGTACCGTTGGTCGT
>ENA-OZKG01000099-OZKG01000099.1-human-gut-metagenome-genome-assembly--contig:-NODE-99-length-17185-cov-4.858027_pt1 | contig 17185 bp, 10 predicted proteins | sample MGYA00244826_ERZ653764 | MGnify/ENA primary metagenome ERZ653764 (study PRJEB26926, sample SAMN06165230) | human gut metagenome | biome: ENVO:00009003; feature: ENVO:2100002; material: ENVO:00002003...
GTCATTAAGAATTCCAATAATAGTTACAACTGTACCACTGTCGGTAAATGCCTGGTTACCATCTTTTGTTCCTAAATAAGTGGTCGTCAGATTGTATGTGCCCAGTGAGTCTTGGCCTGCCTCCTGAAGTGTCAGTTGATAGTTGATACCTTCGGCATCGGCAGCTGGCAGAATACCTTCATAGCTATATGTTTGTAATTCACCCAGTGTGCTGTCGTTCACAGCGAAAATAGAGTCACTTTCACTTTCGGCTATTATTTCAGCACTTTTGTTTCCTTTAGAGCCACAGGAAACAATCATGGCAGCCAAAGCTGCTGCAATAAATACTTTTTTCATTGTTAAGTCAGGTTTTTAATGGTTATTTGGGTACATAACATTTGTTATGCCCGTTTTGTTTTTAATAAGTTCTCTTTTCAGAAAAAACAAGACCATGTTTAAAATGCATTAAACACGGTCTTTAATAAATAGGGCGTTGTATCTGGATAAATCGGACTACCGTAGCCGTATGCCGTTCATACTTCTTCGAATCAGTGAGTTATAGATAATTTTTCCTTTTGATACTTGTTCTTCTGTTTGTGGCAGGTCGGGCATACTTCCTGTCGTAATATAAGCTATGGTGTTCTTCAATAAATACTCTTTGGTATCTCCCAGTGGGTAGAGAGGGGAGATGAGGTTACGTTCGCTCAATGTGAAATCGGGGGTGATTCCATTTACATAGTTGGCTTGTCCTGCCGAGTTGAGAACGTATGCCACAACCGGCCATAAAATAAAGTTGTAACGCTCATCTTGGTATGGTTCCATGGCTACATTTTTGCCAACAGTCGTTTCACCTATTACCACTACATTTTCTGTACCTATATATGGACGGAGACAATTTATGACTGCTTCTGAGGCCGATGCAGTAAATTTGCTTGTCAGTACGTAGAGCTTGCTTAAGTTCAAGTTTTCGGAAGCAAGTCCTGTATTGAGAGGGAAATCAATTTTTTGCGGGTCACTGATGTCATTATACAAAGTTGTGCAAAATACTTTCCCTAGATCTGCCGCAGGTGCCAGATAACTTCCTAAATCTGTGGCACAACTCAAATAACCACCGGGATTGTAGCGTAAGTCCAGAATAAAAGCGTCGGGTGACTGTCCCTTGAACCGGGCGAATATCTGTTTCATCTGTTCCCTGTATTCTGTATCTGTTGCCTGGTTATTGGGGCCTGTACTGAATTCATTGTAGACCATATAGGCTATTTTTTTTCCGGATACCTCATATACAGTATCTATATAGAACGGATTCAATTCTACAGGGCGTGATGCCGCTACTTTGACTGTATCTGTTGCAATCCAGCTGGAATTGCCTTCCTCATCAAAAACCAAGCTTTCTCTGGCGAAAGTTGTATTGCCGCCTTCCATCAGATATCCGTAATTATTGTTGGTCAGTTCTTCTTTGCCAATGGCTGATATCCAGTTCCCTCGTTCCAATCCGGCTTCTGAGGCCGGTGAATTGGGCAGTACGAATAAAATACGGGCAAATACGTGTGATGAGATTCCGGTGGGATCGGTCATTAATTCAAAATCAAATCCGTAAGTAGAAGTACGTTGCAGGTAGGAACGTGCCGCATCGGAAGCGTCCTTTATTTCTATATACGAATACGGGTCTCCTTTTCCGTTTTGTGCCTTGGTATAAACCAATTTTTGCAGGAAGTCTTCCGGTTCGGCAAAATAGTCCGTTTCCTTTATTGCCGGAATACTGTCATACCACAAATAATGCTCTTTCATTATTTGTTCTATCCATACATTCTCTCCAATTAATGCATAGTATTCCCCACTGCGGTCTTCGCCACATGAAGCCATTATAAATAAAGTGGTTAGAAGAAAAAAAGTGCTCCGTATATGCTTCATAATCTAATTCCTTTTTCGATCTGCAAAGCTAGGGATTTTATTTTAAAGTAGGGATAAGGTTTGGAATAAATAATCCAAAAAACCTTTATATAAAAAAGAAATCCGCCGGTTAGGTCAAGCAGACTTCACGGCGGACGTTCTTAATTTTTTATTTCTTTTCAGATTTCCATTTGTCAGCATATTCATTCAGAATTCTGCGGATACTGAGTCCGATTTTGATATAATCTTTCTCGTTCAGGTTGGCAAGTGATACACGTACACTCCATTCGGGTCCGTCGAATCCACCACCATTCAATACGACCAGGCCTGTTTCATTGGCAAGGCGGAATACTACGTCCAATGGATTATAAGTTGTCTGCAGATGTTGTACAAATTCATCTCCGTAAAATTTCTTGGCCCATACCAGCATGTCTATTTCTGAATAATAACCGGCCCTTAGTGGATCGTCGGGGAGAATGAATCCTGTGTTGTCCCATAATGCTTTCAGACGGGTATGGATTAAATTAAGCATGGCATGACGATATGTATTTTCTTTGTCCAGCAATGAAAAAGAAGCAAAGAGTGACATCTGCATTTGTTGTGGCAAAGACAATCCTGCTGTATGGTTCAAGGCTACTTGACGGCTGTCTGCTACCATACGGTCAATGAATTTCATGTTTTCTACTTGCATACTCAAGCTGCCATACCGTTTGGTTAGTTCGCTTTTTCGTTTGCGGGGCAGATTGGCAATCATTCTGTCGAATACATTTTTCTCATGTAAGGCAATTACAGCAAGGCGCCAACCGGTCGCTCCGAAATATTTGGAGAAAGAGTAGACACAAATTGTGTTCTGTGGCAAATCAGCCATCAGGCTGCGGAAGCCGGGAACAAAAGTACCATATACATCATCTGTTATAATCATCAGATTGGGATTCCAGCGTGTTACTACGTCTTTCAGGGCATCTACGCATTCTTTGTTCAACTGATAACTGGGTGGATTGCTTGGATTGACAATAAACAAGGCTTTGTATTTCGTGTCTCGCAGTTTATTGATATCTTCCACTTTGTATTGCCAGGTATGAAGTCCTTCTTCATTTAGAGTACTTGCAGGAATATTGAGCACATCATAATCGTAACGTGTCAATTCGGGTATCTCTATATAGGGTGTAAAGATAGGAACCATCAATGCTATACTATCTCCTTTGTGTAGCAGGAAATTTTCTTCCAGCGAGTCGAATACATAGCACATCCCTGCTGTTCCGCCTTCGGTGGCGAATAAATCGAATTTACCTTGCGGGGGTTGCCCGTTGCACATTTCCTGATTCAGGTAATCCTGTACTAGAATTTCTGTATATTTCAAGATGCGGTCAGGCATAGGATATTGGTCGCCTACAATACTTTCGGTCCATTCGTGTACCAGTTCGTCCGGATCGGCTGCATGTTCCATCAGCATATAATTATAGGTACGTTTCAATAGATCTGTCCCCGCATTTCCTTCATGCTTTTTCAGGTACTCCTCAAAACGTTGGGCTATGCCTGTTTTTTGAGGAATACCGGCAATGCCTTCGGGCATGTCCATGACCCGGCGACACTCTTCAATGCCAAAACCGCCCAAGGCAAAGAATGCTTCACGAGCCTCCGTTGCAATCCAGTTGGGATTACCTCTGCCTGCATTCAGCATGACGTGCGCCATTTTCTTCACACTTTCATCTGCCATTTCAATCAAACGGTTTTTTAATTCGAAGGGACTGATCTTTTCCAAATTCTTGTCCATTCGGGCAACGCTGCTTTTATCACTTAAATATTCCATAATGTATGAGTTTAGTTTTTTAGTTGATTAATAATACAATGACCACTCCCCATATGATGAGTAGTGTATTTCCTACGGCGTAGGTCACGGTGTATCCTAAAGAAGGTGTTTCGCTGCCTACTGCTTCTTGTATGGCGCCCAATGCAGCAGTGGTAGTACGGGCTCCTGCCGTGCACCCCAAAGAGAGGGCGGGATGGAACTTGAATACATATCTGGCTAGAATCAGCCCTAATAATAGAGGCAAGGAGGTGGCCAACGCACCTATGATAAACAACATAGGACCTACTTCTTTTAGTCCTTGTACAAAACTGGGTCCTGCAGAAATGCCGACTACGGCGATGAACATATTCAAGCCTACATTATTCAGCACCCATAAAGAGGATTCCGGTATTTGTCCGAAGGTAGGGCGTTTGCTGCGCCACCAGCCAAATACTAATCCGGCTATCAAGGCTCCTCCACTAGTGCTCAGGCTAATAGGTACTCCGCCGATATGGATTGCAAGTGCTCCGATGATACCTCCCAGTAAAATGCCGAGTCCTACAAATATCATATCGGTGGCATTGGTGGGGCGGTCTATGTATCCTAGTTCTTTTGCAGCAGATTCCACCTCTTTTTTCAGGCCGACCAATTCCAAAGTATCTCCGCAGTCGATAGTGGTTTGTGCAAAAACAGGGATATCAATGCCTGCCCGTTTGATACGGCGTATACTGACGCCATGCATAAAGCTTTGACGGCGTATGAAGTCCAATTTTTGGTTGGAATATGGCTTTTTGTGTATCATGACAGGGAGTACTTCCACAGGGAAGTCAAGCAGTTGCGGATCGACGATTTCTTCTCCAATCCAGTCTTCTTCACCAATGGCGAATTCTCTTCTTCCGCTCAGTACCACTTCGTCCCCTTTTTGTAATAATTGTCCGGGAATAATATCATTGACAATGGAAGCTCCATGTCGCATTCTTTCAACAAACAATCTTTTCCCTTGTGAAATAAAATAGGATTCTAGCTGGTCAACAGTCTTGCCGTTGCCAAACCAATCGTTCTCTATGCGGTAAGCACGAAAAACTACCGGACGGCGGGCCTGTTCAAATCCGGGCTCGTCTGCTTCACTGGTACCCATCCGGGTTTCCAACTCTTTGCAAGCGGCTTTCACTTTTTCTAATCCTCCCAACATTTTAGGACCTAAAGAAGAGAGGACCCAGGCAGAGCCTGCCGTACCGAAAATGTAAGTTACAGCATATGCCACGGGAATGATATTAATCATATCACTTTTTTGGGAAGAGGATATGTTGAGTCCGTTTATGGTATCTTCTGCTACTCCTATGACGGCAGAGATAGTTTGTGCTCCGGCCAGTAACCCGGCTGCTTCACCGGCATTATATCCCATTAAGATAGCTAATAACCAAGTGATAATCAAACAACCTATACACATGAGCGCGGCGAATCCTACTTGAGGTAAACCATCTTTTTTCAGTCCGCGAAAGAATTGTGGTCCCACTTTGTATCCGATAGCAAAAAGGAATAAAAGAAAAAACACGGATTTCACCGGTTCTTCTATTGTAATGTTAAGCTGTCCCACTAATACCCCTACTAGCAATACACTGGTGACGATTCCCAAACTGAATTGTTTTATTTTCATTTTTCCAATCCAGAAGCCTGCGGCGATTGTCAGAAAAATCGCCAGTTCTGAATGCTGTCTCAAAAGATGTATAACCCATTCCATATTTCTTTCTTATTATAATTGCTGTTTAAAACAGAGTGGGGGTAAAGAAGTTGAGTTAAAAAGCTCCAAATTGTACTTAGTTCTAATATTTTTTATTTTATTTGCATAGAGATGATACTTGACTTATGAAAATAAAGTTGTTTGTAAAATATATTTCTTTGTTAGTTCTCTTGTTTGTTGCTGATGGTTGTAAAGAAAAAAAAGCTGACACATATGTGACTAAGGTCACCGATTTAACGGGAGAGGAAGAACAAGTTTTGAAATTGGAATATGATCGTGATGGTAAAATTATAAAGTATGGGGATACCCCGGTAAGGTATGAGGGCGACCAGATAACCATCGGACAGATGGATTGTTTGAATACCGGCAATAAGCTTTGCAATGTTACGTTTCAAATAGGAAAAGGCAAGGCGAGGGAGAGTAGGGCCCGTTGTATGTTGAAGGTAGGAGAAGAGGTTTATGAAGCTGATAAACAGACTGTCTATGATTATAAAGGAGATACTATTTTTATCAATTCTGATTATCGTGCTACTTCCGATTATCGTTTCTTGAAGAAAGTGCAAGGAAAATATGTTTTTGATCAGTTGGGACGGTTGAAGGAGGTGATGACTGTTTTTACTGAGGCAAATGATAGTGTGTCCAGTTGTCATACTTATTATAATTATGATAATAACATCAACTATCAGGCGAATCTGAATTTACAGGCTTATGTGATTGATTATGATGGGGTGGATAGTTTCTTCTATTTTTTATTGAATCTTGGGCAGTTGAGGAATAGAACAGCCTTACCTAATGATATCGGATATTGTATGAATCATGGTTTAAGCACTTATAATGTGCATGCCAATTATCGTCTGGATGATGAGAATCCGGTCAGGATAGAAGTTTTATATAATTATACCAAACTTCTATCCCGAATAGATTTATCTTATAATCCTTTAAATTAATTCATCGGGAAGTATAAACAAGTCTACTTCATTGGCGCCTTGCTTTATCAAGTCTTTCTTATCTATTTGGTAAAGGCGGACAAACTCATCATGACTGTCGCATAGTTCCTGGGCTTTGCGATAATATTCTATTGATTTTTCTGTTTCATTCAGGATATAATACACATGTCCTGCATTCATCCAGTCTTCCATAATGGGCTTGGGCTCGGATATCAGCAAGTCGTAATATTTCTTGGCTTGTTGATGGTTGCCGGTAATGAAGGAACACCATCCGATGGCGCGTCGGGCATTCTGTGGCTTTTTATCCAGATACTCCACTTTGAAGAAATAAGCCAGTGCTTCATCGTATCGTTCCAGTGCCATCAGGCATTGTCCTATTTGTAGTGCCAGATTCAGACTGTCGGGCTGTGCCTGTTCCACCTTGTTATAATATTCCAAAGCTTTTGGGTAGTTTCCCTCTTTTCTATAACATTGTGCCAAATGGCGGTTATTCCATGTATTATCGGGGATCAGCAGATCTGATTGCAGGTAATAATCTATCGCTTTTTTATAGGAACCGATTTTCTGATAAATGAAACCTGCTTTCTGCCATAATTCGGCATTTTTACGATTGTATAATTCAATTGATTTATCATAGAGAATTCCGGCTTCTGCCAAGTCGTCGTGTGTGAATAGGTAATCTGCCAGTTTGTTGATATACTCTTTGTGTAACAAGGCTTGAGACAATGCTTCTTTATTCCATAAGTCCAGAGTGTCCTCAAAAATGTCATGTATTTCATGTCTTCTTGACCATAATTTGAAGAAACGGTAGAGGTCATGAATGTATTGCCGGCTCACGAATTCAGCGCGAGCTTTTGATTGTGACATCTCTTTTAAACGTTCTTTCAGTTCTTCAGAAGCTTCATGTTGTCCGTTCAATTGTTGCTGCATGAGATTCCTTTGGCTTTCCGGCATTTGTAACATGGTAAAACAAAAAGAGTATTTGTCGGAATTGCAGAATACATCCGAATTCATCAAAATGTTGAGCAGAGAGATTTTTTGTTCGTCATTTCCGAGAGATAATTTGGCGATATCCTGATATTGGGGGTCAAAAGGATAGAACCAGTGAGAAATTTTGCGGAAAAACGGGAATTGTTTCAGCTGTGAAAAGGTACTCATATACACATCTGCCCCGGACATTTGCAGTTCACCTAATTCGCGCAATTTATCGGTAATGCCTGAACGGTCAATCCATTCTTCCCATTCCGGATTATGATCTTCGGCATCTTCATCCAGTCCTTCCAAATTAAGTTTGGGATTTTTCATCATTTCGGGAATGATTTCTTCACGCATCTTCTTGTCTATCTTTCGGGTTTCACGGGAAGATTGCAATAATTGAATCTGGATATGATGCAGGTTTTTGATGAACTCGGCATTTTCATTCAGTTCATTTATGCGCGACACGGCTTCAGGGTATTGAAGGATACGCTTTTCATAATAGTAGCATGTTAGTGCGATCCCTGCAATAGCCCGCTGATTCAGCATGGTATCCTGATGGGTATAGGCGTTCAATAGAAACATGAACTTGCGGATGTCGAATATTTGCAGCAGGCTCATGGTGACGGCGCTGACCATTATGGAAAGGTCGTTGACTTGGATCAATAGTGAGTTGAACAAAGTTTGCGCTTCAGCATATTCCGATTCACTCCACCGGGTGGATACCCATATTTTTTCAAATAATTCGTCTACGGCTGTTTCGTGACGTTTTCTCATGGCATCCATTTCTTCATTTCTTTTGGCCTCGGTGGTATATATCAATGGGGCTGTAGCCATATCTTCTGTATACGCCTCCAATTGCATTTGTAATTCGGCATAGCTGTGAGGAGGGCTTTGGACAAAAGTGCGCATTGTGTCATAATAGGCTCCGTAATTTTGTGTTGCCTGTACGGCTATATGGATACGGTCGGCCAGTTCGTATGCCGTGCGTAACATTTTATGGTATATTTCCACTTTATTGGGATCTTTCATCCCTTTTGAAGTATATTGCAGCATCAGGTCGTATGACGTTTGCAGGGCTTCTAGCTCATTCTTTAATTGCCAGTCGGAAGTATGGGTGGCATATCCTGTCATTTGGGATAATGCTTCTTTTAACCGATATTGGTCTAATAGTTTTATGATTTCTTCGCGCATATTTTAAAGTTCTATTTGTATGTCTTTTATAAACAAATGCGGGCAGACTTCGGTTCTTGGCTTATTTCAGCCAGGTTGCCCGTTTCCATATATATTCCATCGGACCGTGAGAGTGGTGATTCATCCACCAGCGGCAGAAAGAGAATTGCAAGATGAAGAAAACTATTCCTGCCAGGCAGCTGGCTGTGATACCAAACTGATTGTGCAATGCAAATCCCCAGTTGTAGTATAACATGGAACCTACTATACTTTGAGTAATATAATTGGTAAGGCTCATCTTTCCGTATGGCGTTATTTTCATTAATCCGTCGTGTAAGTTTGTCTTGTAAAAAGCGAAGACGACACCGGATACCAGAATCAGCATAAATGCAAAATTGGAAAGCGAGGTGATGATTAGTGAAAGAGGGGTCAGAATGGATTTATTTGTGATAAAGTCCGGTAGCATATTGCCCAACCCATATAAAGGGAAAAATGCGACGAGTGAGCTTGCAAGTACCTTGTTCCATACCTTCAAGTGCTCTTTCAAAAAAAGTCCCTTGCGCCCTATCAGCATACCGAGCAGGAAAAGGGCGGCTGTTTGGAATACCCGTCCGTGATCCCAGGCCCAGGCAAGGCTTGCCAACTGTCCTTCCCATAAATTGACACGGATGGTTTCCAGAAAATTACCATTGCTTTGCACTGCAAAAGTTGCATTCCAGAAGCTGCGGGTGGGGATGGCCGGAGTAACAAATTCCGGATCGAGACAGGCACGTATTACATAATAAAGTGGCAATGGCTGGATCAATAGCAGACATGCCAATGCAAATATCCATTTGTCTTTCAGCCGGCAAGTCAGTGGCAGGATGAAACCTACTAAAGAATAAAGGACTAGCACTTCCGCTGTGAAAAAACTGGCATTGATATTACCTATCAGGAAAAGAAGAATTAACCGCCAACAAAAACGTAGACGGAAATCATTGCCCCGTAGGCGTTGGTTGTCATCTTGAATAAAAAAGCTAAAACCGAAAAGTAAAGCGAATATGGCGTATGCTTTTCCGCCGAACATGAAGAATAACCCGTTCCAAATGGCTTTGTCCGAGAAGTTCAGCCACGCACTTTGTCCGGCTGTATCGGGAAATGAGTAGAAATTAAAATGTTCGATAGAGTGCAGGATGATGATTCCCATCACTGCCAGTCCGCGTAGCACATCAGCTACATCTACACGTGCGTGTCCTTTCAATTTTGTGTTTATTGCTTTTGTTTCCATGGGGTTATATATTAGCGTACAAAAATAGGAAAATCTTGAATAGTTGGCAAAAAAAGGAGGAAGTAATCAGATATTTCTTTAATTTTGTCCCCATCTTAAAAAAAGATATGGATATTTCGGAATTGCAACGTATTTATGCCGGTCATCCTAACACTAAGGGACTGGCTGCGTTATTGGAAGATTCCTCAGTGAGGACTATTTTCCTGGGAGGATTACATGCTTCTGCGGCAGCTTTATTTGTTTCCTCCTTTCTTAGAGAGAATAAACAGACATTTGTATTTGTACTGGGTGACTTGGAGGAAGCGGGTTACTTTTATCATGACCTGACACAGGTGAACGGTGATGAGCATATTTTGTTCTTTCCATCCTCGTATCGTCGGGCTGTTAAATATGGGCAGAAAGATGCAGCCAATGAGATCCTGCGTACGGAAGTGCTGAGCCGTTTACAGAAAGGCGATCCGCTATGTGTGGTGACTTATCCCGAAGCGTTGGCGGAGAAAGTGGTATCACAAGAAGTACTGATGGACAAGACGTTAAAACTTGGTGTGGGTGAGCATGTGGACACAGAGTTTATCACGGAAGTGCTGGCCGGTTACGGATTCGAGCATGTAGATTATGTTTATGAACCGGGGCAATATGCTGTACGCGGTAGTATTATTGACGTCTTCTCTTTTGCTTCCGAGTATCCTTACCGTATTGACTTTTTTGGTGACGAGGTAGACAGCATCCGTACTTTTGAAGTGGAAAACCAGCTTTCGAAAGAGAAGAAACAGAGCATTGCCATCGTGCCCGAGCTGACGAATGCCGCCGACAAGAGCGGGGTGTCTTTCTTTGAATTCATTCCTCGGGAAACAGTTCTGGCAATGAAAGACTTTCTTTGGGTACGTGAAAGAATACAGGTAGTACGGGAAGAGGCACTCTCTCCTCAGGCGCTTGCCGCATACGAGGGAGAGAAGACGGAACTGATGAATTTGGAACTGAAGCTGATAGACGGGGCGGAATTTACAGTACGGGCTTTGGATTTCAAACGGATTGAATTTGGTAACAAACCTACAGGAACTCCACAGGCAACGTTGGCTTTCGATACGACGGTCCAGCCTATTTTTCATAAGAATTTTGATTTGGTAAGCACTTCATTCACTGATTATCAGAAACGAGGTTACACCTTATATATATGTACCGATAGTGAGAAGCAGGCAAAGCGTCTGAAAGATATCTTTGAGGAGCGTGGTGATCATATCACGTTCATTCCGGTCAACAAGACTTTACATGAGGGCTTTACAGATAATGTATTGAAAAGCTGCTTTTTTACAGACCATCAGATTTTTGACCGTTTCCATAAATACAATCTTCGTAGTGACAAGGCGCGTAGCGGTAAGGTGGCATTGACCTTAAAAGAGTTGAGCCAGTTTGAGCCGGGTGACTTTGTGGTACATATAGATCATGGTGTAGGCCGTTTTGGCGGTTTGGTACGCATTCCGAATGGAAATACTACCCAGGAAGTGATTAAACTTATTTATCAGAATGAGGATGTGGTATTTGTTTCCATTCATTCCCTGCATAAAATATCCAAGTATAAAGGGAAGGAGGGAGAAACTCCCCGCCTGAACAAATTGGGGACCGGTGCGTGGGAAAAAATGAAAGAGCGTACCAAGAGCAAAATCAAAGATATAGCCCGTGACCTGATCAGACTGTATTCGCAACGTAAACAGGAAAAAGGATTCTCGTATAGTCCCGACAGTTTTATGCAACATGAATTGGAGGCGAGCTTTATTTATGAGGATACCCCCGACCAGTTGAAGGCGACTCAGGATGCCAAAGCCGATATGGAGAGCGACCGTCCTATGGACCGTCTGGTGTGTGGTGATGTGGGGTTCGGAAAGACTGAAGTGGCTATTCGTGCTGCTTTCAAGGCTGTGGCTGATAACAAACAGGTGGCTGTGCTGGTTCCCACTACGGTGCTGGCCTATCAGCACTTTCAGACTTTCAGCGAACGGTTGAAAGATTTTCCATGCAAAGTTGATTATTTGAGCCGTGCCCGCAGTGCAAAAGATGTTTCCAGAATAGTGAAGGAACTGGCGGATGGAAAAATAAATATTTTGGTCGGTACACATAAAATCATCGGTAAAAGCGTTAAGTTCAAAGATTTAGGATTGCTGATCATTGATGAGGAACAGAAGTTCGGAGTTAGTGTGAAAGAGAAGTTGCGTCAGATGAAAGTGAATGTGGATACACTTACTATGACCGCTACCCCCATCCCCCGTACTTTACAGTTCTCGTTAATGGGCGCCCGTGATCTTTCTGTCATTCAGACTCCGCCTCCCAACCGTTATCCCATTCAGACAGAGGTGCATACCTTTAATGAAGATATCATAACGGAAGCGATCAATTTTGAAATGAGCCGTAACGGACAGGTGTTCTTTGTCAATAACCGCATACAGAATCTGGTAGAATTGGAAGCCATGATCAAGCGGAATATACCCGATTGCCGTGTCTGCATAGGTCATGGACAGATGGAGCCCGAAAAGCTGGAGAAGATTATTTTCGACTTTGTGAACTATGATTATGATGTGCTGCTGGCAACCACCATTATCGAGAGTGGTATTGATATACCGAATGCCAATACGATTATCATCAACCAGGCGCAGAATTTTGGATTGAGTGATTTGCACCAGATGCGTGGACGTGTGGGAAGAAGCAATAAAAAAGCATTCTGTTATTTGTTGGCGCCTCCATTGACTTCACTGACTCCCGAGGCAAAGCGCCGTCTTCAAGCCATTGAGAATTTCAGTGATTTGGGCAGCGGTATCCATATAGCCATGCAGGATTTGGATATCCGTGGAGCAGGAAATATGCTGGGGGCGGAGCAGAGTGGCTTCATTGCCGATTTGGGTTATGAAACTTATCAGAAGATACTGGCCGAAGCGGTGAAAGAGTTGAAAGAGGATGAGTTTGCCGATCTTTACGCAGAGGAGTTGCAGGCAGCGGGAGAAGAGAAAATCAGTGGCGAGAACTTTGTGGATGAATGTCAGGTGGAAAGTGATTTGGAATTGCTTTTCCCCAATGAGTATATCCCCAGCAGCAGCGAACGTATGTTGCTTTATCGTGAACTGGACGGATTGGAATTGGATAAGGACCTGCTCGCTTTCAAGGCACGGTTGGAGGACCGTTTCGGAAAGGTTCCTCCCGAAGGGCTGGAACTTCTGCGTATCGTACCTTTGCGCAGATTGGCTAAACGGTTGGGGGTGGAAAAAGTATTCTTGAAAGCCGGACGAATGACTTTGTTCTTTATCAGTAATCAGGAAAGTCCTTATTATCAAAGTGCGGCTTTTGGCAAGGTGATTGATTACATGAGCAAGAATCCGCGTTACTGCAATTTGCGTGAGCAGAACGGCAAGCGTAGTATGGTAGTCAAGAATGTGGAAACGGTAGAGACTGCGGTAGGTATTCTGCAGGAGATGGTGAGTTTGTGATAAAAGATGTCTGTATTGGCAGAAACCGGCATTGCCGTAGAGTAAGCAGGATATGTTAACGTAAAATTGAATATTAACTAAATAAACAGCTGATTTTTAATTAATTGTTTAACGGAATTGAATTTGGGGTGTTTTATATTAAAAAATAATATAAGACACTCCTTTTTCTTTTAACTTATCTATATTTTTACTATCTTACTTCCAGTTTAAAAGCGGACACTGAGATTTTTACTCACATATTGTCTAATTTAAAAAACACTTGTTATGGAAGTGAAAAAAGCACGAAGAGCCGACCTTGAAAAGGGTAAGTCCCGTTGGCTGTTCATGGGTCTCATTGTGACGCTGTCGTTTATGTTTGTTTCGTTCGAATGGACTGAACGTAATGTAACTTACGCGATCAGTGATTTAGTCAGTGACCCGGATTTCTTTGAAGAATTAGTTCCTGTAACCTATAATCAGGATAAACCTCTGCCGCCACCGCCTCCACCGGCTGCCGTCAACCCGGAAGAGCTCAATATAGTGGATAATAACTCGACGGAAACAGAAACCGATATTGCAGCTTCAGACCCTACGGATGCTCCGGTAATTATACCGACCCCTATTGAAGTACCCGAAGAAGTAGTGGATGAAAATGTGGAATTTGTGGTGGTGGAAGAGATGCCGGTATTTCGTAACGGTAATGCTGATTTGATGAGGTATCTGAGTGAAAACATCAAATATCCTACCGTCAGTGCCGAGCAGGGAGTTCAAGGAAGGGTAGTGGTGCAGTTCGTTGTGGGTGTTCATGGAGAGATCCTGAATCCGGTAGTGGTGAAGAGTGTGGATCCGTATCTGGACAAGGAAGCAATCCGCGTGATCAGTTCCATGCCAAAATGGAAGCCCGGCAAGCAAAGAGGAAAAGCAGTGAGGGTGAAATACACTGTTCCTGTAGTCTTCAGACTGCAAAGTTAAGATTTAATTAGTATGGATGGAGGAAGCGTAATCTCAGAAGAGGACGCTTCCTCTTTTTTTATCGAGGAATAAATAGGGGATATTTATGAAAACATGTAAGAAAAAAGGGAGTGAAAGGAAATAGTTAGTAATAAAATGCTTGCTATCTTATTATATTTGTTACCTTTGTGGGTCTTATAATATGAAAAACAATGAAAATAACAATTCTACAGAGAAATATAGAATGGGCCAATCCACAGGCCAATATAGCAAGGGCGGACGAAGCGATAAGCTGTCTGCCGGATGCTGATCTGTTTGTTTTACCCGAAATGTTTTCCACCGGTTTTTGTACGCAACCCGAAGGAATTGCGGAGAGCACCGACAGTGAAACCCTGCACTGGATGAAGCGTAAGGCAGCCGAGCGGAATTGTGCTATTGCAGGCAGTGTAGCTGTATGTGAGAATGGAAACTATTATAATCGTTTTTACTTTGTCCATCCGGACGGAGCCGTGCAGCATTATGATAAGAAACATTTGTTCACCTTTGGGGGCGAACACAAGCGTTTCACTGCCGGCACAGAGCGTGTGGTGGTGAACTTCCGTGGGGTACGTATTCTTTTGGAGGTATGTTATGACCTCCGTTTCCCTGTTTGGTCACGCAACCTGGGGGATTACGACATGATACTTTATGTGGCAAGCTGGCCCACTCCCCGTGTGGATGCCTGGAGCGCTCTGCTTCGGGCGCGGGCTATTGAGAACCAGTGCTATGTGGCCGGAGTGAACCGCATGGGAACTGATCCTACCTGTGAATATTCGGGTGGCAGCGCCATCATCGATCCCTACGGAAAAACGATAGCCGAATGTCCGTGGAGCAGGGAAAGTGCGGTATCGGCTGATATAGATATGGAGGCATTGCAGGCTTTCAGGAAGAAATTCCCGGTATTGGATGATGCAGACCCTTTTACATTGATATGAAACAATTAACAAAATAATAGATAATGGCTGAAAAGAAATTATTGTTGGGCGATGAGGCAATTGCCCTCGGAGCGATACATGCCGGCATATCGGGTGTATATGCCTATCCGGGTACACCGTCCACTGAAATCACAGAGTTTATCCAGAATAATCGTTTGGCAAAGGAAAGAAAATTGCACAGCACTTGGTGTACCAATGAAAAAACGGCCATGGAGGCTGCATTGGGTATGTCATACGCAGGAAAACGTGCTTTGGTATGTATGAAACATGTAGGCATGAACGTGGCTGCCGATGCGTTTGTCAATTCTGCCATAACCGGCGTGAACGGTGGTCTGGTGGTGCTGGCTGCCGATGACCCTTCCATGCACTCGTCACAGAACGAGCAGGATTCACGTTTTTATGGAAAATTTGCTATGATTCCCATGCTGGAACCGTCTTCCCAACAAGAAGCATACGATATGATGGATTACGCATATACACTCTCGGAAAAACTGAAGTTGCCGGTGCTGATGCGTGTGGTTACCCGTCTGGCACATTCGCGTGCCGGTGTGGAAGTAGCCGATATCCGTGAGGAAAATCAGTTGAATCCTGACCATGAACGTGCCCACTGGGTATTGCTGCCGGGTAATGCGCGTAAACAATATCTGGATCTAGTGAAAAAGCAGGAGAAGCTGGAAGAAGCTTCCTCCAAATCTCCTTATAATTATCTGGAAGGGTTGAATCCCGAATATGATTATGAATTCGGAGTGATAGCCTGTGGTATCGGTTATAATTATGTGAAGGAGGCGGATACGGACAGTTGCCATATTCCGGTATTGAAAGTTTCGCAGTATCCGTTGCCGGCTGAAGAAATCAGGACGATGGCAGACCGCTGCGGATATGTTCTGGTAGTGGAAGATGGCCAGCCGTTTGTGGAAGAGCAGGTAAAAGCGATACTTTCCTCGGACTATGAGGTAAAGGGACGCTTGACGGAAACTTTGCCGCGTACCGGTGAATTGACTCCGGATAATGTGGGCGAGGCGATCGGATGGGGAATCAAACGTCCGTTTGGTAAGTCTCAGGTGGTGATGCCGCGTCCGCCTGCATTGTGTCAGGGATGTGGTCATCGGGATGTGTATGATGCATTGAACAAGGTGGCTGCGGAATATCCGGATGCACGCATTTTCGGTGATATCGGTTGCTATACATTAGGTGCGTTGCCCCCGTTCCGTGCTATCGACAGTTGTGTGGATATGGGTGCTTCCATAACCATGGTCAAAGGTGCTTCCGATGCAGGGGTATTTCCGGCCATTGCTGTTATCGGTGACTCTACTTTCACTCATTCCGGTATGACCGGTCTGCTGGATGCGGTGAATGACCGTGCCAATATTACGGTGGTGATTTCGGATAACCTGACTACTGCCATGACCGGTGGACAGGATTCTGCCGGTACGAACAAATTCGAGGCGATCTGCCTGGGATTAGGGGTAGAACCCGAACATGTGCGTGTGGTGGTTCCATTACCGAAGAATATGGAAGAAATCACCCGTACCATTCGTGAGGAAATAGAATATAAAGGGGTGTCTGTCATTATTCCGCGCAGAGAGTGTATCCAGACATTGAATCGTAAACTAAGACAGAAAAAAGCAGATAAGGCATGAGAAAAGATATCATACTTTCGGGCGTAGGAGGACAGGGTATCCTGACTATCGCTACTATTATAGGAGAAGCTGCTACGGCAGAAGGCATCAATTTGAAGCAGGCCGAGGTACACGGTATGAGCCAGCGCGGAGGAGATGTGCAGTCCAATCTGCGTTTGTCCGACGAAACGATTTATTCGGATCTGATCGCTCAGGGTGAGGCGGATCTGATTATTTCCATGGAACCGATGGAGGCGTTGCGTTATCTGCCTTACTTGCAGGAAGAAGGTTGGGTGATTACTTCCGCTAATCCTTTCAAGAACATTCCCGACTATCCTGAAGAAGTGGATCTGATGAGGGCTTTGGAGAGTCTTCCGCTGTCTCTTATACACATCTCCGAGCCCACGAGACTCCTGAGCATCTCGTAT
>ENA-OZKG01000105-OZKG01000105.1-human-gut-metagenome-genome-assembly--contig:-NODE-105-length-16753-cov-5.833872_pt1 | contig 16753 bp, 7 predicted proteins | sample MGYA00244826_ERZ653764 | MGnify/ENA primary metagenome ERZ653764 (study PRJEB26926, sample SAMN06165230) | human gut metagenome | biome: ENVO:00009003; feature: ENVO:2100002; material: ENVO:00002003...
TCCTTTATCGGAATGGCTAGTCAAGAGGTTTCTATCAAACAGAATGTTAGCATCATTTTAAAATCTGATACAGAGATGCTTGACGATGTAGTGGTTGTTGCTTATGGTACTGCGAAAAAGTCATCTTTTACAGGATCAGCGACTGCTGTTAGTGGAGAAAAAATAGCAAAAATGCAGGTTTCTTCAGTATCTAAAGCCTTGGAAGGTGCAGCAGCAGGTGTACAAGTAATCAATACCAGTGGGCAGCCTGGAGAAAATGCTAAAATAAGAATCCGTGGTATTGGCTCTTTTAGCGCATCATCGGCTCCTTTATACGTAGTTGATGGTATGCCTTATGACGAAGAGTCGGTTAATGCATTAAATCCTGCCGATATTGAAAGTATGTCTATATTAAAAGATGCTGCATCTGCAGCCCTTTATGGCTCACGTGCAGCAAATGGTGTTGTGATGATTACTACTAAAAAAGGTATGGTAGATAAATCCAAAGTTACTCTTGATGCACGCTGGGGAGTAAATACTCGTGGTGTTCCAGAATATGATATCATGAAAGATCAAAGAGAATACGTACTAACAGCCTGGAATACTTTAAAAAATCAATCTACAGGTGCAGAAGCTTCCGAAGAATTAATAGGTAGCATTGGATACAATCCATTCATCGGCGTAGCTAATAATGCCATGGTTTCAGCAGATGGCGTAGTTAGTTCTGCGGCTCTACGCCATAATGACGATTGGGCTGATGCCGCATTACATAATGGTATGCGTCAGGAATATAATTTGAGTCTGCAAGGTGGTAACGCTAAGACAACTCATTTTTTATCATTGGGATATTTGAAAGATGAAGGAATCTTGAGACATACTGACTTTGAACGTATTTCAGCACGTGCCAATATTAATCATACTGTAAATAAGTTTATTGATATCAATGGTAATTTGGCTTACGCAAGAGCGGAAAAAAATGCAGGCCAGTCACAAAATGCTAGTTTGTCTAATTACTCTAATGCTTTTATGTTCACTCAGCAAATCGCTCCTATTTATCCTGTATATGCGTATGACGAAAACGGAAATCGCATATATGACGAAGAAGGCAACACTGTTTATGATTTTGGTGATGGTACATACAGTACACGTATGGGCGGTTTCAGTAATCAAAATGTTGCAGCTAATTCTGGGTTGGATGTGCATCAGACTTTGAATGACAATTTTAATGGCCGTGGTACTATTAACATTAATATTATTGATGGTTTAAAAGCGACTGCTAACATTGGTTATGATTTAATGAATCAAATCCGTACAGATCACATGAATCAGTTATATGGGGATGCTGCTAATGTGAATGGTCGTACTTATAAATATAATCAACGTATTGAATCGTTTACAGCAAATCAACTTTTAACCTATAGTAAAGCATTTGGTCATCATAATATTGACATAATGGCTGGTCACGAATCTTATTCATATACACTGAAATATCAGTATGCTCATAAATACAATTTTTATACTATTGGAAATCCTGAGTTCAACAATGCCATAACTATGAGTGATATGAATTCATATACACAAGAACATAGTATGGAAAGTTTCTTTGGTCGTGTAAACTATGATTTTGATAACAAATATTATCTATCTGCAAGTATTCGTTCAGATGAATCTTCCAAATTCCATCCTGATCACCGCCGTGGTACTTTTTGGTCTGTCGGAGGTTCTTGGAGATTAACACAGGAAGAGTTTTTGAAAGATGTGGAATGGTTGTCTAATCTTAAACTAAAAGCAAGTTATGGAACACAAGGTAATGATGGAATTCTTGATATAAATGGTTATGTAGTCTATCAACCATATCTGAAGCAATATTCTGTAACCAATAATAACGGAGATTTCTCTGTAGTCGAAACTTATCGTGGAAATAAAGATTTGACTTGGGAAAAAAGCAAAAATTTAAATATCGGTTTGGAAGCTGCTTTTCTTAATAACCGTTTGAAACTAGAAACTGAATATTTCTTGAAGAAGACTTCGGATATGTTGTACAATATGCCTTATCCTATTTCTTCTGGAATTTCTTACGTTCCAATGAACCTGTTGGATATGCAGAATAAGGGGATTGAATTTACTATTTCTGCCACCCCAATTCAAACAAAAGATTTTATATGGAATTTATCTTTTAACGGTACACATTATAGCAACAAGATTTTGAATCTTCCAGAAGACAAAAGAGAGAATGGAATTATTCATGGTACTGCTTCTTTGTTCCGCTTAATGGAAGGAGGGTCTATTTATGATCTTTATACCTATGAATACGCAGGTGTTAATCCAGAAACAGGAGCAGCACAATGGTATATGGATGAGAAAGATGCTAATGGCAAAGTGACTGGAAGGACCGTAACCGAAGACTATACTCAGGCAAGCAAATATGAATTAGGTTCTACTTTGCCCGATTTCCAAGGAGGTTTTTCAACTGATTTTGCATACAAAGGAATCGATCTTTCTATAGCTACAAACTTTCAAATTGGTGGAAAGATATATGACAGCATGTATTCTTCTTTCATGCATGCGGGAAGCAATATTGGCAGTAACTGGCACAAGGATATCTTGAATGCTTGGACTCCGGAAAATAAAAATACAAATGTGCCTATAATGGATGGTGCACAAAATAGTAATAGCCAATCTTCACGTTTCTTGATAAATGCATCATTCTTTAACATCCGTAACATTTCATTAGGATATACTTTTCCGAAAGAATGGATGAAAGCAATATCAGCAAGCAGTGCACGTATTTACGTATCTGCCGATAATGTAGCTTTATTCTCTAAACGTAAAGGTATGGACCCACGCCAATATGCTTATGGATATTCGGCTGCTAATTATTCTGCGATTCGTACTTTATCATTCGGCATTAATTTGAACTTTTAAAAGAATAGAATTATGAAATATACAAAATATTTAGCAATATTGGCTGCAGCGTTTATGATGGGATCTTGTAGCGATGACTTTTTGGACAAGGAACCTTCAGAAAATGCATCAGAAGACCAAATTAAAGATTTGCTTGATAAAGATCCTACAGCTATTCAAGCATATATTACAGGATATTACAAAAATATGTTTTCTCCGGAAGCACAGCAAAGTCATGATGATTTCGGATTAAAGGCATTTGAATTGGCTACAGACTTGATGGGAGATGATATGGCATATATGACCTCACACTTCTTCGTATATGATTATCTGCTTGACAACCGTGCTTCAAGTTATCGTCGTACGACCACTTATTGGCAAGAATTATATGCTGTAATCAGTGGTGCAAATGAAGTAATCAGCGGTCTGAAAGAACAGGCAGATAGCGGTGATGAGAGTGTTGAGAAGATGTTGGGACAAAGTTACACCATACGTGCTTACTGCTATTTTTGGTTAATAAACATGTACCAGCAACCTTATGAATGGAATAAAGATAAATTAGGTATTCCTATTTATACTGAATCTGAAACCAAATTGAATCGTGTTCCTGTAAGTGAGGTCTATGAACAGATATTAAGTGATATAGATAAAGGATATAATTATTTGAAAGGAAAAGGAATAGCCAAGAAAGATGAATTAAATGAATATGCAGCAGCTGCTATTTATGCAAACATTCTTTCATTTGTTAATGATTATCCCGATCAATGGAATGAAGTTGCTAAATACGCAAAATTGGCTATTGAAGGTGGCTCACTGATGAGTGAAAAAGAATTACTTTCCGGCTTTAATGACCTTTCTTTGAGCGAAGTGTTATGGGGGGCTGATATTAATGGTGAAACAAATACATTCTACGCTTCATTCATGAGTCAAGTTGATCCTTACGGCCCGGGATACGGTGGTAATTTAGGAAATTACAAAATGATTTCCAGTGATTTGTATGAAAAAATTTCAGATGATGACATTCGTAAAAAATGGTTTGGAGTTGATTTGGGAGAAACAAATACTCATTATAAAGTAAGACAATATGTGCAGCGCAAATTTATTGATATAGGTTCTACCGCGCCTGGTTTTACTCCTACAGGTGATACTTTTTGCTCTGACTATATTTATTTGCGTACTGGTGAAATGTATTTTGTAGCTGCAGAAGCATTATATAGGGCAGGGAAAGAAAATGAAGCCAAAACAATGCTGACTACGATTATGAAAACTCGTAATCCAAAATATGAAACATCCGCAACAAGTGATGCACTTTTACAAGAAATTGAACTTCAAAAGCGTATTGAAATGTGGGGTGAAGGTCGTCGTTTATTTGACATGAAACGTCGTAATGAAAGTTTGGATAGAACACATGCAATTAATCATAGTGCGATTGCTCCAAAGGAAGTCCCTGCAGGTAGTAAATTATTCATTTATCAAATCCCCGATAAGGAGTTAAATGCCAATAGTGAGATTACTGATAAAAACGAATAGCTAATAATAGGTCTATAATAAAAAAGATGCTTAGATTACTAGGCATCTTTTTTATGTTTAAGGTAGAATAAAAGTAGACATAAAATCAAATTATTTTTTTATGTTATAATATATAGTTGATTTATAGTTTGTTATAATAGATGTAATATTGTATATCTACAAGAGAGCAGAATGCTAAATATTTGATTACTAGATGTTTTTTTGTATATTTTAGTTCCGCAAAGACTTTGGTAGTTTCCTTTATCGGAATGGCTAGTCAAGAGGTTTCTATCAAACAGAATGTTAGCATCATTTTAAAATCTGATACTAAAGTGCTTGGAGAAGTGATGGTTGTTGCATATGGCACTGCAAAAAAGGAATCTTTTACAGGATCAGCATCCGTTATTAATAATAAGAAACTGGAATTACGTCCTATAAGTAATGTTACTAAAGGATTGGAAGGACAGACTACAGGTCTGTTAACAACTTCAGGCTCAGGTCAACCTGGCGAAGCTGCCAAGATCGTGATTCGCGGTTACGGTTCCATCAATGCCTCACAAGATCCTTTGTATGTAGTTGACGGAATACCTTTTAGTGGAGATATGAGTTCTATCAATCCTGCCGATATTGAAAGCATGACAGTTTTAAAAGATGCTTCAGCCGGAGCCCTTTATGGAGCCCGTGGTGCAAATGGTGTAATTATGATTACTACCAAACAAGGAAAAGAAGGCAAGACTAAGGTATCTTGGCGTTCTACGGCAGGTTGGTCTTCACGTTCCTTGAAAGCCTATGACATGGTTGACCAAAAAGAATTTGTACAGTTAACGTATGAAGGTTTACGCAACGGATATATCTTTGACAATGGATATAACTGGGAAGCTGCCGGTAGACAAGCATCAGCAGATTTAGGTGGCGTTTTAGGTGGAGAACAATATAATCCATTTAAAAATTACACATGGGGAACAATTATAGATCCTGCAACAGGTAGAGTGCAGGGTGATGCTACATCCGCATGGAATGAATCTTGGATGGATGCAATACAAAGAGACAATGCATTTCGTCATGAACACCAGTTGTCTGTTAATGGAGGTACAGAAAAGACCAAATATATGTTCTCTTTGGGATATTTAAATGAAGATGGCATCTTGATTAATACCGGTTTCCAACGTTATAATGCCCGTGCAAACATAAACACTGAAGTGAATAAATGGATGAAGACTGGATTGAATGTGTCACTTTCCAATTCCACACAAAATTTTAGTGATTACGAAGGTTCATCTAATTCAAATGTATGGTACTCTGCACAATTTATGGCTCCGATTTACCCGGTGTATATAAAGGGAGAAGATGGTAAAGATGTATTAGATGCTGATGGAAATCGCCAACTGGACTACGGTGACGGTAGTGTACAACGCCCACAGTATAGTGATTTCAATCCCGTAGGCGGTTTGGTAGATGACAAGGCTGATATAAAAACAGATGTAGCTGGTTTGCGCACATTTTTGGCATTCGGCTCAGATTCGGAAGATGCCGGATGGGCTAAAGGTATTAAGCTGACTTTGAACTTTGGTCTGGACTACCGGAACAAATCTCAAAAATCATATATGAATATGCACCATGGTAATCAGGCAGCTGCCGGCGGTTTGTTGATGAAATATAACAGAAGAACCCAATCTTATACTTTTAACCAGTTACTGACATGGGGGCGTTCTTTTAACTTTCATAACATCGATCTTTTGGTTGGTCATGAATTTTATGCATATAAATATGAATTTCTGTCTGCCGGAAAAACCAATTTAGTAGATGGTATTCTTGAATTGCGTCCGGGTACAAATCTATACAATGCGGATTCATATTCGGAAGATTATCGTGTGGAATCCTTCTTTGGGAGATTCAATTATAACTTTAATGAAAAATATTATTTTTCAGCCTCTATCCGTACGGACGGTTCTTCACGCTTCCAAAAAGATAACCGTTGGGGTACTTTCTGGTCTGTCGGTGCCAACTGGAGAATTTCACAAGAAAAGTTTATGCAGAATTTGACTTGGATTTCTAATTTATCAGCTAAAATCAGTTATGGTGAACAAGGTAATGATAATCTGTTAAGATATGATAGTCTTGAAGGAGGATATGTACCAGATTATTATCCTTGGCAAGGACTCTATCCATTGGAATATCCGAATGCGAATCAAGTAGGAGGCCTGATCGGTGCTTTGGAAAACAAAAAACTTTCATGGGAAAAAAGCGGTAATTTAAATGTCGGTATTGAGGCAAGTATGTTTGACGGACGCTTGAATGTCAGTGCTGAATATTATAACCGCAAAACAACGGATATGTTGCTGGGATACCCCAAGGCTACTTCTAGTGGATTCTCTGAATACAACGCGAATATCGGTTCTATGCGTAATACCGGGTTTGAATTTAGCTTAGGTGGTTCCCTTATCAAAACCACTGATTTTATATGGAACTTAACTTGGATGGGCTCTACTGTAACCAATAAAGTGCTGAAACTGACTGGGGAATCTCCTGAAATTATCAAGGGAGTTTTCAGTATTAAAGAGGGAATGCCTATTAATACATATTATATGGCTAAATCTGCCGGTGTGGATCCTGCAACAGGAGCGCAGCTCTATTGGGTATATGATAAGGATGATAATGGCAACATCACTAACGAATATATCAGCAGTGACTATCAAAAAGCTGCGAACAGCAAATATTATTCCGGCAGCCGTATACCTGATTTATATGGTAGTATCAATACCGATTTCTCTTACAAGAATTTCGATTTGTCAATATTGGGTACATATTCTATAGGAGGTAAAGTTTATGATTCATTATACGCTGGTTCTATGGAGGTTATGTATGCAGGCAATACATGGAACAAACATGCTTTGAGACGTTGGCAACAACCTGGTGACATCACAGATGTACCTCGTATTCAAATTGGAGGTTCCTACACAACTTCAGACCGTTTTTTAGTTGATGCTTCATACTTTGCTATCAAAAATATCACTTTGGGCTACACTATTCCCAAACAATGGCTAAAGAAGGCCGGGCTAGAGTCTGTCCGCATATTCGGATCGGTAGATAATCTCGCTTTATTTTCTCATTTGGACGGTATGGACCCACAGTATAACTTCAAGGGCGAAACAGACTATTCTTATGCTCCCAACAAGACTTATTCAGTAGGTTTTGAAATTAATTTCTAACAATTTAAAAGAATACAGGAAAGTATGAAAAAAATATTTAAATACATATTTGCCGGGATGGCTGCAATGTCTGTGGTAGCTTGCAGTGAGGATGCTTTGGAAACCAGTCCTTCATCTTCTGTTTCTGGCAACGAATTATTAGGAACAGCAACTAATGCATTAGTATCATTGAATGGTGTATATCGAGCAATGTATACAGCAGGGGTTTCAAACAGCTCTAACACTCATCAATGCTTCGGTATCACAGCTTATAATCTGGTGGCAGATGTTATGGGTGAAGATTGCATTATGAACGGACAAGGTAGCGGCTGGTTTTGGTATGATTGCGTTTACAATGTAAAATCAAGATATACCTCTACCGGATGGCGTTCTTATGATATGTGGAATGGCTATTACACTTGGATTTCTAATGTCAATTACATTTTGGCAGAAGAGGAAACCATGTCTGGAAGTGAAACCGAAAAGAATTATGTGCTTGGACAAGCCTACGCTGTACGTGCTTACAGTTATTTTATGCTGGCGCAAATGTTTTCTCGCACTTATAAAGGACATGAAAGCGAACCTTGTGTACCACTCTATACAGAACCGACTGATATTGCAACAGAAGGTAAAGGGCGCGCAACGATTGAAGAAGTATATCAACAAATCACTTCGGATCTTGACAAAGCAATTACCATGCTAGGCAACTCAGGTAAAAGAAAACATATCAGCCATATCAATGAGGCTGTTGCCTCAGGTATAAAGGCTCGTGTCGCTTTAGTGATGGAAGACTGGCAGACCGCTTTGGATGCCGCGAATGCCGCAATAAGCAAAAGCGGGTGTAGTGTCGGCACTGGAACTGCGGTAACCGGTGGAATGAATGATGCTACTGCCAATAATGTGATGTGGGCGGCCGAAATCATAGCCGACCAGTCCGGAATGTATGCAGGTTTCTTTACACACATGGATGCGGATCAAGGGAAATATGGAGCTAGTGCTCGAAAACAGATAAACAAACTGCTTTATGCAAAGCTAGGCACAAATGATGTCCGCAAAAAATGGTGGAATCCACAAGACGAGAATAATGAAAAGAATGGTTACCAACAAGAAAAATTCAAGTTTAAAGATTATGCGAAATGGACAGGTGACTATATTTTTATGCGTATTGAGGAAATGTTCTTAACCGCAGCAGAAGCATCTTGTCGTTTAAATGATGACAAAGGCGCACGACTGATGTTGAACAGTTTAATGCAAAAACGTGATGAGGATTACACTTGCAAAAAAACAGGAACGGCATTAGGTAAGCTCACCTCGGATGAAACCGGTTCTTTACTTGAAGAAATTATAATTCAACGCCGTATTGAACTTTGGGGAGAATTTGGACGTATCTATGATATACGTCGTCTGAAACAAGGGTTCAGACGTACTGCAGACATGGGCTGGCCATCCAGTGCTTTAATTGCTGGTACAGATACGGAAGATCCTGAGTCGTATGCATGGGTATTAACTATTCCTCAAACGGAATTTGATGGTAATCCGAACATGGATCCTAGCAAAGATCAGAATCCGATAGGTGATCATAAATAGTATTAATCTGTAAGCAAGTAAATTATGAAAGTAAATAAATATATAATCGGCATGTTTGTTGCCACTGCAACTCTTTTTGTATCGTGCAACACCGACAATGAAGGAGATATATACAATGGCACAACAATGGGGGTGACATTCGCCACAGGTACACAATCGGTTTCCTTTCCTTCCACAGGATATGAGGGTTTTGATGTGGAAGTCTTACGCGCGAAATCTTCGGAAGCTACTACAATTAATTTATCAGCAACATTAGTTGTCGGTGATAAAGAGCAGGAACTCCCTGCCTCCATTACCGTACCTTCCTCGGTTTCATTCGCAGCAGGGGAATTTAAGACCAATATTCATGTTACAGTTGGAGATATAACTCCTGGACAGAATTATAAAGTCAAGATATCTTTGTCGGAGGAAATGGTTACGATAGACCAGACTTCGGATAAAGTCATAACTGTTTATAGGGATTATACTTTTTCTTCATTAGGAACTGGAACATTTAAATCTGCGGCTATGGCAGAGGAAGGGGAAGATTTTACAACTTGGGAAGTAGAAGTTCAAAAAGCAGACCAGATATCATGGTATAAAGCTATGAACTTATATGAAAAAGGATATAACATTGTCTTCAAAGTTAATGAAGCCAATGAGGTCACTGTAGAATCTCAGCCGGCATGGAAGCACGCATCCTATGGAGAAGTTTTTGTTTCAGGCAAAGGTGCTTTGGAAGACGGAGTTATTACTGTGAAGCTGTCGCATGATGTACCCAATGTTGGTGGTTTTGGTGAATTTAAAGAAATACTTTACCTACCTGCTAAATAATTTAGATTTAAGATATGAGGAAAAGATGAAGCTTTCTCCTTAATTATCCAATAGATTATTACCCAAGTATACAAAAATAATGTATACTTGGGTAAATCTATATAGTAAATCGGTCTTTGGAAATTATCGATAAACATCTGTTAACTCAAATTCGATTACTATATAAATGTGCCTGTAAAGACATATATGTTAAATATTTAGTTACATATTTGGAAGGAACACAACAAACCACCATCAATCCTTATGAACTGATTGTAATTCCTGACGGGAAGTCAAATTCTGATTACACACGGAATCTTTCATCAGTTTTTTAATGTTCTTCCCAGCCAAAACTCAAAAAAACGATCATAGACCGGATATAGCATATTATGCCGTCAAACAGTTGATATATTTCAGATATAACATTTTTATTAATGTACTTCCCGCTTTTCTGGAAATGGTGTGTAACAAATTTTGTATATTCTTTCAGTCTGATAGATTGTTGATCCAAAATCATAGTACTTTGATAAAAAGCCGGAAGACTTATAAAAATTTCTCCCGTCATATGACATTGTGAACCTAAATATATAAAATGGGCATTGTACAATGTTATATATCGATGCTCAAAATGGCTTTAACGTTCTTTCTCGAATCGGATCTTGAGCAATAACTTGAAATTAGTCAATCGCCACTAGGCAGATTTTGTCTGCTTTTCCTAGATAGCTAAGTATTTCGTCCAAAGTAACAGACGTTTTTTGCTCTCTCCCATTTCTAAATTCCAATTTGGATCTCCTCTTTCATTATTTCATGCATTTTTTTAAGAAAAAGATTATAATCTTATTACAATACAATTATCATAATGAGATTTATCGCAATTAGACTTTTTTATCGTATAAAGTAATTCTGAGGTAGAACAAAAGTAGAAAAAAGGTTATCATAACTTTGTTTAAAGTAATTCCCGCAGAGTTAATAAATAGAATCGACAAATTTTAATCTTTTGATTATAAACACTTTATATATTTTGTTAGTTCCGCAAAGACTTTGGTAGTTTCCTTTATCGGAATGGCTACACAAGAAGTGCCAGTTAAAGTAAACTTGAATATTGTATTAAAGTCTGATACAGAACAGCTTGAAGAGGTAATGGTGGTGGCTTATGGTACAGCGAAAAAATCTGCATTTACAGGTTCGGCTGCTACTATAAAAAATGAAAAAATAGCGACGAGACAAACTTCAAATGTGACAAATGCTTTGGCGGGTCAAGTAGCCGGAGTACAAACTACGAGTAATAATGGTCAGCCGGGCAAAGATGCTGAAGTGCGTATTCGTGGTATTGGATCTATATCGGCTAGTAACAAGCCTTTGTATGTGGTAGATGGAGTTCCGTATGATGGTGAAATTTCTGCTATCAGTACTTCTGATATAGAATCAATGACAGTGTTGAAAGATGCTGCTTCTAACGCTCTGTATGGTGCACGTGGTGCCAATGGTGTAATCTTGATTACTACCAAGCGTGGTAAGAGTGGGGAAGCCCGTGTCACTTTTGACGCTAAATGGGGTGTAAATAAACGTGGAGTACCTAATTATGAAACAATTACGGATCCGGCTACATTCTATGAATTAAACTATTCTTCTATTTATAATGCCGATTTGAAAGGATATGCGGCAGCCGGAGATTTGGCTAAAGCTAATGCGTACGCTAATCAAGCGATGCTTTCTTCTACATATTTGGGATATCAGGTGTATTCCATTCCTCAAGGACAGCAACTGATCGGTATGGATGGCAAATTGAATCCTAATGCGACATTAGGTTATTCTGATGGTACATATTATTATACTCCGGATAATTGGTCGGATGAAATTTTTGAAAATAACCTGCGTCAAGAGTATAATTTAAGTATCAGCGGTGCGACTGAAAAAATGAATTATTATATGTCGGCCGGCTATTTGGATGATAAGGGAATTGTTCCTAACTCTGGTTTCCAACGTTATTCTGCACGTTTGAAAGCTGACTATCAAGTGAAGCCTTGGTTGAAGATGGAAGGAAATGTATCATTTACTCATTATGATAGCCGTGAACAGGATACTGAGGGTGGTACATCAAATGCAAACATCTTTTATGCATCAAATATTATGGGAGCCATTTATCCTATGTATGTTCGTGATGCACAGGGTAATATTATGGTAGATAATCGAGGTTTCCTTCGTTATGATTATGGAAAGCCAGGACAAGATTCAAATGGTAGCCGTAATACGATTCCTAATGCAAATCCGTTGGCAAGTTATATGCTGGATAAAATGAAATATTCGGGTGATGTGGTTAGTGGAAAATGGTCTGCTGATATTGATATTTGGAATGGAATCAAGGCAAAAGTGAATATAGGTGTTGATGTAAATAATGTGCGTGCTACAGAGATGGTTAACCCCTTCTACGGACAGTATTCTGAAACTAGCGGAGTCGGAGGTTTGATCAGTGTATCTAGTGAGCGTACATTTAGTGTAAATCAGCAGTATTTATTGACATACAACAAAACATTTAATGATGTTCATAATGTGGATATTTTGGCCGGACATGAAAGTTATGACTATAAATATCAATATTTGTACGGACAACGTGAGAAATTGTATGATCCGAATGTTCCTGAATTAGGCAATGGTATTATGAACCAGAGCAATAATTCATATTCTCGTAATTATGCAACAGAAGGATGGCTGTTCCGTGCACAATATGACTATGATGGACGGTATTTTGTTTCAGCTTCTTTCCGTCGTGATGCTTCTTCTTGTTTTCACCCGGATAATCGTTGGGGTAACTTCTGGTCTGTAGGAGCTGGATGGTTATTAAGCAAAGAGAAATTCTTGGAAAACCAGTCTTGGATTGATATGTTGAAATTTAAAATCAGCTATGGTTTGCAAGGTAATGATAACTTGATGTTCCAAGGTGGTTTGTACCGTAACTACTATCCGTATCAAGACCAGTATACATTGGCAAACAGTAATGGCGATTTTTCAACTTCTCTATATTATAAAGGTAATAAGGAAATTACTTGGGAAACTTCACACAGCTTTAATACTGGATTTGATTTCGCTTTTTGGGGTGGTAAGTTAGGTGGTTCTGTTGAGTACTTCTCACGTAAAACAACCGATATGCTTTATTTCAAACCGGTAGCAGCTTCAATGGGTTATTCCCGTTTTCCTGAGAATGTGGGTTCAATGGTAAACCGTGGGGTTGAATTGGACTTGTATTCCAATATAATTGAAAACAAGAATTTTTCCTGGAATGTAAACTTTAATCTTACACATTTTAAGAATAAAGTCTTGGAATTATCTCCAGAACTGAATGGACAATTGATTGACGGTGCTCGGATTTATCGTGAAGATGAGTCTATGTACCAGCTTTATTTACCTAAATATGTAGGTGTGGATTCTGAAACAGGAGAGAGTCTGTGGGCGCTGGTGACTCCGGATGAGAATGGTAATACAGTTACGAAATCTTATTCTGTCGCTTCTGAAAACAGATTCGCATCAGGTGACATTTTACCTAAAGTTTATGGTGGTTTTGGAACAAGTGTCACAGCCTATGGCTTTGATCTCTCTGTTTCGTTTGCATATCAGCTTGGTGGACGTATTCTGGACTATACTTATCAAGGATTAATGGATGTGGCAGCCACGGGTAGTGCTTTGCATAAAGATATGTTAAAAGCATGGACTCCTGAAAATAAAAATACGGATGTTCCTCGTATGAATATTAATGACCAATATACGAACAGATTAACAGATCGTTTCTTGACTAGTTCGGATTATTTAAGCTTGCAGAATATTACATTGGGTTATACTTTGCCGAAGAGTCTGACACGTAAAATGCAGATTGACGGTGTCCGTGTATTCTTTGTTGCAGATAATGTGGCTTTGCTGACAGCTCGCAAAGGGTTGGACCCACGTCAAGGTTATGTGGCTGCTGACAATGTATATTCACCTATCCGCACAATTTCCGGAGGTATATCTTTAAATTTCTAATTTAGCAACCCATTTTTAAGAATATGAAATTGTCAAATAAATATATAGCATTTGCAAGTGTCGCTTTATTAATGGCATCTTGCGATTTGGATAAATTTCCTGAAGGAGATTACATATCTGAAGAACAGAAAGAAGATATAATCAATGGCAGACCTAATTTGATAACTGCTGAAGTGAACGCTATGGCAGCCAAATTAAATACTTTTGGTACGATTTCAGATGATGCCACTACTTATCATAATGACTATGGTATTCCTGCGGTATCTATGATATTGGAATCAGGAGGGCAGGATTTGGTTGCATTGGTTAATGGATATAACTGGTTTAATACATCTCAGAATTATAGTGACAGAGTATACGATAGTTCAAGCGATGAATTGATTTGGAAAACGTTCTATAATCACTTGAAAGCTGCAAACAATGTATTGAAATTGATAGCGGCAGATACGGAAGATTCTTCTTTGAAGGTTTATCGTGGCCAAGCTTTAGCTGCTCGTGCTTATGACTATCTGAACTTGGTTCAAATTTATCAGTTTACTTATGCAGGTCATGAAAATAGCCTGGCAGTACCTATTGTTACAGAAACAATGACTGATGAAGATATGCAGAATAATCCGCGTGCAACTGTACAGCAGGTGTATGACCAGATTATGAGTGACCTGAATACGGCTGCTGATTTATTGACCGGGTATGATAATGGCTCAAACAAAGATCAGATTGATGAGGCAGTAGTTTACGGATTGCGTGCTCGTGCTAATCTGTTAATGCAAAAATGGGCGGATGCAGCTAAAGATGCAGAACGTGCCATTGCTGGCGGTACACCTCAGACTTTAGCCCAGGTATCTACTCCTACCTTTAATTCAGCATCGGCAAGTTCATGGTTATGGGGAGTGATGATTACGCCTGATAATGATGTTGTCCAGACAGGTATTATCAACTGGCCTTCGCACTTGTGCTCTTTTACCGGGAACGGTTATACTTCAGGAGTGCCTGATGGATATAGAAAGGTGAATTCTGCATTATATGATTTAATACCCGAAACAGATATCCGTAAACAATGGTTCTTGTCTCCGGATAATAAATCTTCATTGATTGATAATGAGCAGATTGAGGGTACTTCCATCGTTGAATATTTTGGTTTGACTCCGTATGTAAATACAAAGTTCGGAGCTTATCAAAGTATATTTGGTAACACAACCAATGCGTCAGACTGGCCTTTGATGCGTGTTGAAGAAATGTATCTGATAAAGGCTGAGGCAGAAGCCATGGGTGGTAATCTGAGTGGCGGAAAGAGTACATTGGAAAATTTTGTACGGACATATCGGGATCCTTCCTTTACAAGTAAAGCTAATTCGGCACAGGATTTTCAGGATGAGGTTTGGTTGCAGCGTCGTATGGAACTTTGGGGAGAAGGTTTCTCACTGTTCGATATCCTACGCTTGAAAAAGCCGGTGGTTCGTAAGAATACGAATTATGACCCGTCTGTACAATATAATTCAGCAGCAGAAGCGCAGATCCTGATCTATCGGATTCCGCAATGTGAAATGGAAACCAATTCCGGAATCAGTGACACTGATAACAATCCGGCTGCTCCACAACCACAACTATAGGGAATAACTGTAATAAAAAAGAGGATGACGTTCAACGTTCATCCTCTTTTTTTGTTATATTTGTCGCGAACTTATTTAGATTGATAGATAAATGAAAGAATTTGTAATTTCTGAAGCACAGGTTGAAACTGCCATCTTAGTTGGTTTGATTACTCAGACACAAGATGAGCGTAAGACCAAGGAGTATTTGGATGAGTTGGAGTTCTTGGCCGAAACGGCCGGAGCAACAGTGGTGAAAAGGTTTACTCAGAAACTGCCTGCTGCCAATTCCGTGACCTATGTCGGTAAAGGAAAGCTGGAAGAAATCAAGGAATATATTCATCAGGAAGAGGAAAATGAGCGTGAAGTCGGAATGGTGATTTTTGATGATGAACTCTCTGCCAAGCAGATACGTAATATAGAAGCTGAACTCAAAATCAAGATACTGGACCGTACGTCCCTGATTCTCGATATTTTTGCCATGCGTGCCCAGACTGCCAATGCAAAAACGCAGGTGGAGCTGGCGCAGTATAAGTACATGCTCCCCCGTCTGCAACGTTTGTGGACCCACTTGGAACGCCAGGGTGGTGGCTCCGGTGCCGGTGGCGGTAAAGGTTCGGTGGGACTTCGCGGTCCGGGTGAAACGCAGTTGGAAATGGACCGTCGTATTATCCTGAACCGTATGTCATTACTGAAAGAACGTCTGGCAGAGATCGATAAGCAGAAGTCAACTCAGCGAAAGAACCGTGGACGTATGATACGTGCGGCATTAGTGGGATATACCAATGTGGGCAAATCTACATTGATGAACCTGCTTGCCAAGAGCGAAGTATTTGCAGAAAATAAACTGTTTGCAACATTGGATACTACAGTGCGCAAGGTGATTATTGATAATCTGCCGTTCCTGCTTTCAGATACGGTTGGTTTCATCCGTAAGTTGCCTACTGACTTGGTGGACTCTTTCAAGTCGACACTGGACGAAGTGCGCGAGGCGGATCTGCTGTTGCACATTGTGGATATTTCACATCCGGATTTTGAAGAACAGATAGAAGTAGTCAATAAAACATTGGCGGATATCGGTGCATCCGGTAAGCCAATCATACTTGTATTCAATAAAATAGACGCTTACACCTATGTAGAGAAAGCGGCTGACGACCTTACCCCCAGAACCAAGGAAAACTTGACACTCGA
>ENA-OZKG01000110-OZKG01000110.1-human-gut-metagenome-genome-assembly--contig:-NODE-110-length-16166-cov-4.572156_pt1 | contig 16166 bp, 16 predicted proteins | sample MGYA00244826_ERZ653764 | MGnify/ENA primary metagenome ERZ653764 (study PRJEB26926, sample SAMN06165230) | human gut metagenome | biome: ENVO:00009003; feature: ENVO:2100002; material: ENVO:00002003...
AGATGCTCAGGAGTCTCGTGGGCTCGGAGATGTGTATAAGAGACAGCTTTTAAAGGAGGAAGTACCTTGATAGACGGATTATATGGGGATATGAATTATCGCTCAGGGCGTTGGATTGGTTTCTACGGGACAGATATGAATGTGACCCTTGATTTACTTGAGCCTAAGGAGGTGTCTTCAGTTTTCGTAAACACAATGTTGAACACAGGCGATGCTATCTTTGGTACAACAGGTCTGAAGGTGGAAGTTTCTGAGGACGGGAAAAATTTCCGCAGGGTAGCCTCCGAAGATTTTCCCGTTGTGGAAAAAGGAACTAAAATGCAGAGCCGCAAAGACTCTGTCTCTTTTGACAAAGTAAAAGCCCGCTATATTAAAATCATAGCAGAAGTTACTCCGAAACTTCCCGCATGGCATTCCATGCCTGGCGAAAAAGCGTTTTTGTTTGTTGACGAAATAGGAGTGGAGTAAATCCGCCTTCGGAGCAATGGCTTTCTAAAGAACAAATACCAAACAAGAAACGGACATTCTGACAAAAACAGATGTCCGTTTCCTTATTCATAAGCCTTTCATGTATTTTCAAAAGCTGTTCAAGAAAAAATGGCGATAGAGATTCACTCTGTCGCCATTATGTGATGTGGAATGTCTAATTCCTTATGCTTTAGGAAGTGCTTCTTTTACAACCATAGTACGGTTTACATATTCTGCACCGTTCAATTGCTTGATAGCTTCTTTGGCTTCGTCATCATTAGGCATTTCTACAAAAGCAAAGCCTTTAGAACGACGTGTTTCACGGTCAGTAATAAGTTTTACTGAAGCTACTGTTCCATACTCTTCCATTACACCTCTCAAATCACCTTCCCTAACATTATAGTTAAGGTTTCCAATATACAAATTCATAAAATAAAAATTGATAAATAAATAATTAAGTAAACTTTGAATTTAAAAATTTAGTTAGAAGAATAGAAACGGTTCAAGTGTGAGATGAATTGAATCAATCGAAAAAACTATCTTTTTATATTCCGTTGTCAAAGGAACGATAAATAATTGGATTATCCACTATATTTCTCTTTTTATTTTGATATTTTTTTAGCCGGTGACTCTTTTTATACTTTTTAGGCTTAAAGCAGGAGCCTTATATCATTCATATTCACTAATTTTGTATCAACAGCTAACTTATAACTAAGATTTATATGATATTGAATGAAAGAGAAAGCCGCCATGAGCATGTGTTGCATGTGGCCCGACAAATGATGACGGCAGCGCGCACTGCTCCCAAAGGAAAAGGTGTTGACATTATTGAAATAGCCATGGTGACGGATGGTGATATCAATATTTTATCGGAAATGATGGTGAAAATGGTTGCGGAGCATGGAATGAAATTCTTTCTGCGCGATGCGGAAAATATTCTGAATGCGGAATGTGTCCTGTTAATAGGTACCCACGAACAGGCGCAAGGATTGAATTGTGGTCATTGTGGATATGCCACCTGCGTGTCTCGCAAAGAAGGAGTGCCGTGTGCTCTCAATAGTGTCGATGTGGGCATTGCCATCGGATCAGCTTGTGCCACGGCAGCAGACAACAGGGTGGACACACGGGTCATGTTCTCGGCCGGACTAGCAGCGCAGCGTCTGAACTGGCTGGAAGGATGCACCCAGGTTTATGCCATCCCTGTCAGTGCATCCTCTAAAAATCCTTTCTTTGACCGGAAACCTAAAGAATAAATTTCTCTACTACCGCGGCTACACCATCTTCTTCGTTAGAAAGGGTGATGTAGTCGGCGTTTTGACGGACTATTTCTTGAGCATTGGCCATTGCTACCCCCAATCCGGCATATTGTATCATAGAAAGATCGTTAAAACCATCACCAACGGCAATCATTTCTTCTTTTGTCATACCGATTTCTTTTAGCAATACGGCCAGTGATTGTGCTTTATCAATACCTTTAGGAACCAATTCCAAAAAATAAGGTTCGGAACGGAATACGCCCATACGGTCTTTCAAGTGTTCGTACATTTCTTTTTCAAGCACTGCAAGCCGCGTAGGTTCACCTACAATCAGACATTTGGCAATAGGAAATTTTATTGCCTCCAGAAAATGATCCACTTTCTTGGGAGTCATCACATTCAGAATAGCTTCTTTCAATACATATTCATCTTCCGGATATTCAGTCAATACATATTTTCCATCGTAAGTGACGATAGCAAAATGATTGTCGGTGGCACATTTATACAGGTAAGGCAATATATCCGGATCGAGCACATTCTCGTACATCATCTCACCGGTTTTCCAGTCTATGATCTCACCTCCGTTATACGAAAGTATATAACCTTCGTATTTCTGCAACTCTAAGATCTCGGCCAGTGGAGCCACACCGTATGTGGGACGCCCCGATGCCAAAACAATTTTTACTCCGCGCTCTTGCGCTTCGATAAGTGTACGACGTGTGTGTTCCGTTACCTCTTTCTTTTGATTGGTCAACGTTCCGTCTAGGTCTAAAACTAATAATTTATACTTCATATACTATTTAATGGAGTGCTTTTGCCAAATTCGCTGCAAATATAACGATTAAATTCATGGCTTTTTGCTACATTTGCTCAAAATAAACAAGAATCATGACAGAAATTTTATTAACCGTAATTATTATCCTGCTGATAATTAATATTGTAATCGCACTTACTAAAAACAATCGTCTGCAAACCGAACGTCTGGAAGGATTGCTACGCGAAGAAATGAAAGAAAACCGGGACGAGCTGGGAAGAAATATCCGCGAACTGCGTAATGAACTGAATCAAACCTTGAACTATTCTATCCGCAATATGCAGGATACTTTGCATAAAAACCTGCTGACCGGTAATGAAATGCAACGGGAAAAATTTGAAGCAATGGGCAAGCAACAGGAAGCCTTGGTGAAAAGTACGGAAAAACGATTGGATGACATGCGGCAAATGGTAGAAGAAAAATTACAGAAAACATTGAATGAACGTATAGGACAATCCTTTGAAATAGTACGTTCGCAGCTGGAGAATGTACAGAAAGGATTGGGAGAGATGAAGAGTCTGGCACAGGATGTAGGAGGATTGAAAAAAGTTTTAAGCAATGTGAAGACACGGGGTACATTCGGAGAAGTACAATTAGGGGCTTTATTGGACCAGATGCTGAGTCCGGAACAATATGCGGCGAATGTCAAAACCAAGAAGAATGCAACGGAATTTGTGGAATTCGCCATTAAACTTCCGGGAAAGGAAAATAGTAATGATACTGTATATTTACCTGTGGATGCCAAATTTCCCAAAGATGTATATGAGCAATATCAGGATGCATACGAAGCCGGAGATGCCGCATTGATTGAAACTTCATCCCGCCAACTGGAAATCACAATCAAAAAAATGGCAAAGGACATTCACGATAAATATGTAGACCCACCTTTTACAACAGATTTTGCCATTATGTTTCTGCCATTCGAAAATATCTATGCAGAAGTGATCCGCCGGACCGCATTGGTGGAAATGTTGCAAAAAGACTGGAAGATAGTGGTTACAGGTCCTACCACCCTGGGAGCTATCCTGAATAGTTTGCAAATGGGATTCCGTACACTGGCCATTCAAAAACGAACAAGCGAAGTATGGAATGTGTTAGGGGCAGTAAAGACCGAATTCGGAAAGTTTGGAGGATTGCTGGAAAAGGTACAGAAAAATCTACAGAATGCAGGAGACCAGTTAGAGGAAGTTATGGGAAAACGTACTCGTGCCATAGAGCGTAAACTACGCCAGGTAGAAGCCCTTCCGGCAGAAGACAGCCAACGAATGTTGAGTTTGCCCGAACTGACAGATGATGAGGACGATGAATAAACAAGGAGGACTTAAAGATGAGCATGACGTGGGATTTTATTTTAAGATTGTTTGTGGCAGGCGCTTTGGGTACTGTTATTGGTCTGGATAGGGAATATCGTGCCAAAGAAGCCGGTTACCGTACCCATTTTCTAGTATCACTGGGAAGTGCTCTCATTATGATTGTGTCACAATATGGTTTTATGGAAGTAGTGAAGATGGAGGGAATAGACCTGGACCCGAGTCGTGTGGCCGCACAGGTTGTCAGCGGTATCGGTTTTATTGGAGCGGGTACTATTATTTTTCAGAAACAAATCGTGCGCGGGCTTACTACCGCTGCCGGAATTTGGGCTACTTCGGGCATCGGTCTGGCTATTGGAGCCGGTATGTACTGGCTGGGAATCTCAGCAACAATCCTTACGCTGATTGGTCTTGAGGCACTTAGCTATCTTTTTAAAAGTATAGGTATGAAAAGTTCCATGGTGGAGTTCTCTACAGACAATAAAGAAACACTGAACCGTATGGCCAAGAAATTCAATTCCAAGGAGTACAATATTGTTTCCTATCAATTGGACGAAAAGAGGTTGGGAGAAGTAACGACCTATTATGTTACAATGGTTATAAAATCCAAGAAATACAATGATGAAGGTATGTTACTGACATTATTACAGGATTTTAGCGATATTACCGTTCATAGGCTGGAGTAAGCTTTTCCGGCTTGGTTCAAAAGCAGCAGGGGAGAGCGCTTATTGAAAGATTCTCTCCCCTGTGCTGTGATCATGCTTTTAACCGCATAACAAACGTACTTCCTTCTCCCAACTTACTGTCTACTGTAAGCGTACCATTATGGGCCTCGACAAAATCCCGGGAAATAGACAGACCTAAGCCGCTTCCTTGTACTTTAGTTCCGGGAACCCGGAAATAATGGTCAAAGATGCTTTTATGATAACGTGGATCAATCCCTTTCCCGAAATCCCGTACAAACATCTCAATGAATCCATCATCTGTCTGACGTGCCCCTATTACTACACGACCGTTTTCCGGTGAATACCGGATGGCGTTGGAAAGAAGGTTGGTCAGCACCCAAGCTATCTTCTCACTGTCGACAAACAGTTTACCTATTTTGTCTTCAGGGTACTCCACTTCTATTTGAATGTTGAACTTCTCGGCTTGCACACGGTTTGCCTTTATTGCATATTCTATCAACTCTATAGGTTTGGTTATCTTAGGCTTCAACTGTAGTTTTCCTGATTCTACCTGCGTCATATTCAGCAATTCGCCGGTGATATTAAGCAGCCGTTCGCTATTTTCCTTGATACTGTTTGCCAAATCTTCCTGTTCTTCATTTAAAGCTCCGATACGCTGGTCTTCTAATAATTGCAGACTCATCATAATAGCCGAGATAGGAGTCTTCAATTCATGTGAGATTGTAGAGATAAATGTGGTCTTGGCCGAATCCAGTTCCTTAAATTCGGTTATATTCTTCAACATAATGACATATCCTTTTTTTTCCATAGTAACCCCATCTTTCCCCGGTTGGGAAATACTCATGTATTTTACTTGGAAAAAACTCTCTTTATTGTCCGCATAAATCTTCAGAGGTTCTTTCTTTTCTTTTTCCTTGTCTTTGACTGGTTCCCCAGGAATTTCCACCAATTCACGAATCAGGCGGCGCAACAAATCATTGCGCAGGGAAATATCCTGTGCAGAATGTTTAATAACTTCTTCACGCTTCAGGTTGATCACATTCAATGCTTCGTCATTGATGAACAGGATTTCCATATCATTATTTAAACCGATAATAGGCTCGTTGATACTGTTGATGATAGTCTCCATATATTTTTTAGATGCCATCATATCGGATAAAGTACTTGCATGATAATCTTCCAGACGTTTGGCCATGCGGTTGAAATTTTTAGATACTTCTGAAAATTCTTCACTGCTGTTCAATTCCAAACGTTTCTCATAATTATGGTTTGCAATTTCCTGTATAGCGTTGGTCAGCTCTTTAATAGGATTATCAATTGATGCGGGAAGACGCAACCACATACCAATACCAATACATATACATGCGGCACCAACAACATATATCCACAATAAAGCCCGCTGTAATCCGGGACCTGCTGCCGGACTGTCAGGTTCCGTGGCAGTCAGTATTTGCAAATTCACAACAGAAAGTACAACCAACAGTACAATCATTGCCACCAATATCCCTATGGCGAGGGTTAGTTTCGACTTTATATTCATAACTTTTATTTTTTATGCAAGTATAATCAAATCTATGTCCATTTCTGCTAAAGAGTGTAGAAATTTTCGATATTTGGAAAGACTGAATAATGCACCGGGCATTTTGAAAGCAGGATGCCCCATACAGACAGTTGTAATTCCACGTTGACGACAAGTCTTAATTATTTCTCCCATAATATCGGAAGATGAAACTTGGATAACTTCACCGCCCAACTCGGTAACCAGTTTAAAATGATTAAGTAAATGCCGCTGTGTTGCCAATGGAATACGTTCCGTACTTTCGGCAGGCGTTTGTACATAAAGGGCAAAAAAGACCGTATTGTACCGGGAAGCAAGCCGTGCCGCTTTACGGATGATATGTCGGGGAGTCCGTTCATTACTGCTGATACATGCCAAAAACTTCTCGTGCCGGATACCCTTTTCGCCTGTAACAATTTCATTTTCAACTTTTTTCTCGACTCGAAAGGCCACTTCTTTTAGTGCCAGTTCACGTAACTGAAGAATATTCTCTGTCTTAAAAAAGTTATTCAGTGCCAATTGAATCTTTTCAGGGCGATAGATTTTCCCGGCTTTCAACCGGTTTATCAGTTCTTCGGCAGTAAGGTCTATATTTACCACTTCATCCGCATCCTGCAACACCTTGTCCGGAATCCGTTCCTTAACCTCTATACCTGCTATGCCTTTTACGTCTTCATTCAAACTTTCTATATGCTGGATATTAACTGCAGAAATTACGTTTATACCGGCATCCAACAATTCCATTACATCTTGCCAACGTTTCTCATTCCGGCTGCCCTCGATGTTGGTATGTGCCAATTCATCTACTATAACCAGTTCGGGATGTAACTGAAGAATGGCATCAAGATCCATTTCTTCCACTTCCTTACCTTTGTAAAATATCTTTTTCCGAGAGATAACAGGCAATCCTTCCAACATAGCAACGGTTCCTGCACGTCCGTGCGTTTCAATATAACCTATCTGTACATCTACACCGTTCTCCAACATTTCGTGAGCTTCTTGCAGCATACGATAACTTTTCCCTACACCGGCTATCATTCCGATATAGATTTTAAACTTTCCACGCCGTGAACGTTTAATCAAATCTAAAAAATGCTGTACACTTTCTTCTCTGTCTTCCATTTGTTACTTTATCATATTGGCAATATAACAATTTTCCGCATATTTAATATCAGTCCTTTTATAACAGGCAAAGAATATACCAATAAAACAAACGGCTTAGCTACAATGCCATAAGCGTGTCATCAAAGACTAAAGCTTACCAAAATGAAAAGGGGGCTCTTTCAAAATGAAACACTTTCTTAATCACTATAATTATTGCCGTTAGATTTCCCAGAATAGTTTATTCCTGCTTTTCTAGCTTGTGTATGTTGAAATTGACGGGCTATTTTATATTCACGTTCTCCTTTTAGTAATCTGTATCCGGTTTGTTTAAACCAAAAGCTTATATTATTTTCTATACATTGCCGACGAATGTCCAATACCCAGTCATAATTACATATACGCGCTTCTTTGCCCGATTCTCCACCTACCACAATCTGTTCTACCCATGTACCGAGTTCTCCCTTGAAGTTTATAGCGGACAACAACGGTTCACAGATAATGATTTTATGCTTTACAGGAGCTGCTTTATAAAGAGGAAGACGGTAATCCACTCTGTCTTGATTTTCCATGGTGCAACAAATGGTAACATTATCATACCCGTCCCCCCAATCCGGAGGCAGACATTGGCCGAGCCGGTCTATGCGTTTAGTTATAAACAAGAAATGAAGATCGTATCGTTCCCGCATCATTTTCCATGCTTCTATACGCCATTCATCGGCTTCTTCTATCAGAAAATCGGAGGTAAAACAAGTATAGACAAGATTGCCGGAAGGGATCTTGTAAGTCTTATCCTTTTTCCGTCGCACGGGCAGATTGAATTGTCCGGTTTTGGTTATTATGGAACTGTCTTTCCCATGTTTACTATCTCCGCGATATACATAACAATGCCGGCAACCTGTACTTAGCTTATGGCAGCCATGCCAAGGATTCCATAGAGAAGACTCCGGACTTATTCTATTTTCCATTCTGTCTGAATAAAATTTATCATTGTCTGCAAAGTTAGCTAAAGTCTTTTCATCATTTACATAATTCATTCCTGAATTTCTTCAAAAAGAATGGGAGTGTTATAGTTAATGCAAATGGATTAATGTACCTTTGCCGGTATAATCAATTAAGCCACTGGCAAGAATAAATTTTATAATGTAGAATATAAAACAAAAAACTTATTATATGAGCACAGACGATAGAAAATGGGAGATTATTGAAAGTGAATATCTTATCCGCCGCCCTTGGCTGACCGCACGCCGTGACCGGGTTAAACTACCTACAGGAGTTGAAATTCCTGAATATTATATTTTGGAATATCCTGATTGGGTAAATGTAATTGCTATCACCAAAGAGGGTAAATTCGTATTAGTACGCCAATACCGTCACGGAATAAAAGAAACACGTTATGAAATTTGCGCCGGAGTTTGTGAAACCGGAGAAGAACCTTTGCTTTCTGCCCAACGCGAATTGTACGAAGAAACAGGGTATGGCAATGGAAATTGGACAAAACTTATGACTATTTCAGCAAATGCCAGCACCATGACAAATATCACTCATTGTTATCTGGCTACGGAGGTAGAACGAATCTCTACCCAGCATTTGGAAGAAACTGAAGATCTGACAGTGCATTTGCTGGATGAAGAAGAAGTAAAAGCGTTGTTATTGAATGATGAGGTGAAACAATCATTGATGGCTGCACCGTTTTGGAAGTATTTTGCTTTATATTCTCGTTTATAATAAAGACTTTTAGGGAGACTGAAAAAGCTCCCTAAAAGTAAGTTGAATCATTTATTCTATTAAACCGAGTTAATCACTTTTTATACTTCTTTGTATCGTCATTCGCTCACCTTCTCAGTGAGAATCCTTTTTTGCAGATAAAGAATGCATAGCCATAATATGCTTTATACTTACTATATAGCTCAGCCTCATGATGATTGGATGTTATCAATTCTTCTACGATTCTGCTTCCTGCATGTTTTCTTCTGAATATTTCCTCGGCTTTAGCTTGAGGAGCAAAATAATGTTCTATCCAGCAATTCTCCGGAAGAATGAATGTCGCAACCGGAATATATCCTGCTTTTTGTATCTGGGCTACTTTGTTGGGAACCGTATCTATTTCCGTATAAGCACTCATCCAGAAATCATGAATTTCTGCCGGGCGTTGATCGGTAAACCAGACACTTTCAGAAACGGCAAGGTATCCTCCCGGTTTCAAATAGTTGCGCCACTCTTTCAAGCCTCGTTCAAAGCCGATATTATAAATGGCTCCTTCCGACCAGATCAAGTCCAAAGAGTCCTTTTCAAAAGAAAGGTCATCCATCGAACCGACTATGCCTTTCACCCTATTCTGGAGATTCAGTTTCTCGGCATTCTTGTTGAAACGTTCAATGAATCCCGGGAAAAAGTCGATGCCTGTAATCTTCCCCGGTACATGTTGTGCCAAGATCATTGTCTGGCCCCCCTGTTCCACAACCGAGATCGGCAATAAGGGATTTGTTGGTAAGATTATCTATAAAGCTTAATGCTTTAAGAGTTACTTCGGGACTTCCGGGTCCTTGTCGCTCCGTATTTAAGAAAAAATCACAAATCAAATTTACATCGAATCCTAGAATTGTATTGTTGTCATTATTCATTATCGTAATATATTAAACATACACTGAAAGCATAGCCATACTCCCTGTGTAATTAAAAAATAAAATTATAGTAATATGAAATTGCTCTCGAAAAAATATCCCGAGAATACACGAATAAACAATCTATTTATGAGAACAGATTGTTTACGACACCAAATCCGATATACGAGTTTTTAACATAGTGCAAAGATACACCTATTTCATTGAAAAACGATAGAAAACAATGTTTAAATTTAGGAGATATTTCAGTATTTGATCTTTTTCCACTCTTTTAAAAACCTATTTTACGTTTCAAATAAATCATATCTTTTAGTAAAACCCCATTGTCAATAATGGGATGATCGTAGTTCTCCGTGAAAAAACCTTTTATACAATGAGAATATTCAAAGCCGCAACTTTTATAAAATGCAAGAACACCGGGAACGTCTCCTGTTCCCACTATCATCTGAGTATATTCTTTTGAATAATGGTTTATCAGGTGGTTTATTAGTTTTCTACCATATCCTTGTCGCTGGGCAATAGGGGTAACCGCTATATTCTTCAATTCACAAATTTCCGGACCTTCTTTTGTTACAACGCCCACGGCTTTTATCCCATTATCTTCCAATACAAACAAGTCACCACGCTCCAGATACCGGTCTATCATTGTTTCCTGTTCATCCCCAAGCAATAATAAGTCCAGATATTGCTTTTTATTTCTAGATATTTTAATGATGTGATAATCCATAATATTATATTTATAACATTCTTGTCTTTATAGATAGTGCAAAACAGCACTATTTTAACGATTCCCGGCATATCGGTAAACAGCAGCCGAAATATCAGAGATTATTTTAGCATTCGTTTCCATATTTTCTTTTGAGTCTTTAACAAATACAGCTACTACGTATCGGCTTCCATCAGGTAGAATTACAAAGCCAATGTCATTGATGCCAATGTATTCTCCCCGGTCATTCTTATCGGAAGTTCCTGTCTTATGTCCTATCTTGACTTCACTTTCGGGAAGGGAAGCAGGCAGTCTGTCTTTGCCTGTCCCACACTCTATCATAATATGCTTTAGAAAATCTGTATATTCATTTCTCATGAAATCTTGAGTCATAAAAAGTTCCAATAGATTGGCTGCTTCCATTGGTGTTGTCCAGTTTTTGTAACAATCATCCATGCCTTGATGCATCTCATCTTCGGTAGCAGTTATGGAAACATCGTTTATTCCCAATGAATGAATGTATTCATCCACCACGTTTACACCACCTATATAATCGAATAAGATATCACAGGCTACATTGTCACTTGACTGCATTGTATAAACTAAAAGTTCACTAATCGGAAGTTCTAAATTGCCTTGGGGATATTTATCACGCAAAGGGCTGTATGTATCCGGTTTGAAATATTTTTTATCAAGATATAGGGAAGTGGAATATGCCGTTTTTGCAGGTAATCACATACAGCCAATGCCTGATGAAACTTATAAACGCTCATCATGGGATATTTTTCGGCATTATTTATGGCCAGCGTATCTTCTCCATCCAGTATCAAAGCCACTCCTATAGTTGCTTTCTTATCTTTAATAATATGTCGAATTTCTGTTTTTAATGTTTTCAATGAATCTTGGGATTTATTCTGAACACATCCGCCAGACAACACACACCATATACATATAATAATATATGGATATCCGTTTTTTACTAAAGACTGCAAGATTAACCTTGGACTCCGTTTTTTTGTTATACGCATTTTCCTGATTTTAATTGTACGAAGATACCGGATTATCAGTCCTTCTCCAAATTTTTCCTTATTTAAAGATTAGCCTTTTATCTTCTTCCGCAAATAACACAGCAGTATTTACCAGTGCCAGATGAGAATAAGCTTGTGGGAAATTACCCAATTGTTCTTTTGTTTCGAAATCAATATCTTCACTGAACAGACCCAAATGGTTTGAATATTGCAAAATTTCATCGAACAGACAGCGTGCTTCGTCTTTTTCCCCGATGACATAAAGTGCACGAATCAGCCAAAATGTACAGATGGTAAAGGCCGAAGAAGGACAGCCAAAATCATCATGAGTATTATAGCGGTACATCAATCCTTTGTGTAATAAGGATTGCTTGACGGCTTTCACTGTTTTATGATAACGAATATCATCAGCATCTATAAATCCATAAGGTTCCATTAACAGTAAAGAAGAGTCCAAATCCAGATTGCCGTATGCTTGTGAAAAACTTTGTATTTCTTCCTTCCATCCGTTTCTCATAACATCCGCTTTAATTGCATCAGCTTCTTCTTCCCAACGTCGGCTATTCTCATATTTATTCAGAATACGGGCTATGCGGGCTCCTCTGTCCAAAGCAACCCAACACATCACTTTGGACGAAACGAAATGCTGTCCTTCGCCCCGTATCTCCCAAATTCCTTTATCAGGCTTTCTCCAATCTTCCATCACAGTCGTCATAATACTTTTCACCATTTCCCACATATCTTCTATTTCATCCAATGTACCTGGCATCAACCGGTAATATTGGTAAATCAAGTCCATCAGATAGCCGAATGAATCATTCTGCCTTTGATGATAAGCATCATTGCCGATACGCACCGGTTGGGAGTTTTTATATCCTGAAAGATGGTCGAGTATAACTTCAGTCAATTTCCTTTCCCCACGAATGCCATACATTATTTGATAAGTGTCATGCTCGGCAACAAAAGTAGATTGTATGAATTTCATGAATTTGCGGGTTGCATCGGCATGACCTATCTTGAAAAGAGTCTCTATGGACATGGAGGCATCCCGCAACCAACAAAAACGGTAATCCCAATTACGTACTTCTCCCACAGCTTCGGGCAGGCTGGTAGTAAGAGAGGCTAACACCGCGCCATTATAAAAGGACATCATCTTCAGGGTGAGTAAGCTACGCTCTATTATATCGTTGTAAATAGTGAACTTTCTTGTACGATCCGTCCAGTTCAACCAATAAACCAACGTGCGGCAATACTCCAGTTTCTCACGCTCTATATCAACAGGAATCACCTTTTCATTGTATGACAGAAGAAAAAATTCATCTTGCTCTAATATAAATTCCTGATGGTCTACAATACCTTGCAACGGCAAAGAGGAATACAGATATTGTCTGTCCTTGTTGTTAGAAGAAGAATAGGTTTCAATATACCGGGAAGTTACATTAAAAAATGCTTTTCCACGAGCATAGTCGGGAGCCGGATGGTAATTGACTTTAATGCGGGGACGACCTTTAATCCAGTGAATATAACGATAGACCTCAGCCGGACGATAATATTCCTTATTATCATATAACTCATAACAAGGCATAAAGTCGACTACCGCAAATTCGTCTTGCTCTGACACAAAAGTAGTGGAAAGAATATTGGTATGGGGAACATACGATTGGATGGTGTGATAGTCTTCTGAAACTTCAAAACCAAAAGTCCCGCCTTTTTCACGATCCAGAAGAGCTGCAAAAATAGAAGGTGAATCAAAATTTGGAAAACATAGCCATTCAATACTTCCTTTTTCGGAAATCAGTGCGGCTGTGCAGCAATTACCGATTACACCGTAATTCAAATTGTCCATGGTTATTTTTTTGTAATGTTAGTGGTTTATTATCCGTTTTAAAAAATCTATAGCCGATGATAGCTGCCCTTTCAAACCACTTTTCAAGACTGCTTTCACCACGCTTTTATCTGTCATCCGTTGTAAAAACGGCAAGGTATCTGTCTGTACGGGCAGATTGTAACGTGCACTCTCGGATGCTGTACCAATCTTTACAGTCACAGCAGTAACAGGCAGGGCTTTAAACATATCATCATCCGTGGTATCATCTCCCATTGCCAGGATAAAATCATATCGGGTGGCAAGCAAAAGCCTGTTTACTTCTGAACCTTTGGTAAATTCGGGAGATTTTATTTCTATCACCTTATTACCTTGCATGATTTGCAAATTCTGTTTCAAGCAAATAGATATCAAGGAATTGACCAACTGTTGCGCACGTAATCTGCCCAACCATGCATCGGCCTCACGATAATGCCAGGCAAGTGCCGTTTCTTTGACTTCAAGATGGGAGCGAGGAGTCTTGCTGACAAATAATTTTAATATAGAAAGTAATCCGGGGCTCCATTCCTGCGCGTGTACATTCTTGTGCCATACACCATTCTCTTTATAAAAGGCCCCATGTTCGGCTGCAAAGGAAAGAGGCAGTGCACCCAACCATTTCTCTAAAGTAAAATGGTCACGTCCGCTGTTTATTACCACATGATTCAAGGGGTCGGCAGCCAGTTTCTGCAATGTATCCAGCAATTGCGGAGTAGGAGAGGCATCTTCCGGCCTTTTCTGAAAAGGGACCAGCGTCCCGTCATAATCCAATAAAATCAAACGCTTTTTAGCATGTAAGTATTGATGCTGAATTTCCTGCATATTCTGTGATCCTATCTTCTTAAGAAGCATGGTTTTGTTTTTGTGTGCCACTTCCTGCCATTCATTTACAAAATCGGCAGCCCATTTATTGACAGTCTGTACGGATACAATAGACTGCATACGGTGCATCCGTTCTTTCTGTTCTTCAAACGGCATTTCCAATGCCCGGCAAATGGCATTTTCTATCTGCTCCGTATCATTGGGATTAACCAGCAAGGCGTCGGTCAGTTCCACAGCGGCACCGGCCATTTCACTTAAGACCAATACACCGGGATTGTCTTGCTTGACAGCAACATACTCTTTGGCAACCAGGTTCATTCCGTCACGCAAAGGAGTGACTAATGCAATATCAGCTATAAAATACATGGCAGCCAATTCTTCGAATGAGAAACCATGATAAAAATAGCAGACCGGAGTCCAGTTCATTGTAGAATATCGTCCGTTGATAGAACCTATTTCCTCGTCAATCCGGGTTTTCAATTCGGCATAACTGCCTACATGATCACGTGAAGGAACTATGACCATAGCCAGTGTTACCTTGCCATGATATTCGGGATGGTGTTCCAAAAAAGAGGCAAATCCATAAAGACGGTGCAAAATACCTTTACTATAATCCAAACGGTCTACCGATAGGATAAGTTTATGTTTGCCAAACAAGAGACGGGTTCGTTCTATAGCTTTCCAAACATTTTTTTGTTGTGACACATTGTGGTAAAGGTCATAATTTATCCCCATCGGAAGTGCATCAACGCGCACAATGCGATTGCCTATCCGGGTTTCATCCAAACTGAAATCCATATGGAGTACCCGTTCGGCCGCGCTGATGAAATGACGCATATAGTCATGTGTATGAAATGCGATAAAATCGGCTCCTAACAATCCTTTCAGTATTTCGGCACGTTCAGGCAGAATTCGGAATAACTCATAAGATGGAAACGGAATGTGATGGAAATAGCCGATATGCAACCGGGGAAGCTCTTGGCGGAGCATTTCCGGAAGTAACATCAACTGATAATCTTGTACCCAGACCCAATCATCCGGTTCCACAAGGCGGATGATTTCCCGACAAAACAAAGCGTTAACCTCTTGGTAAGATTGCCAGAAACTCTTTCTATATAATGTATAGGCAAAAAAATAGTGACATAAAGGCCACAGGGTACTGTTACTGTATCCCTCATAATAGTTCTTATATTGCTCATGGGATAAAAATATGGGATGGAGATTCATTTCCTCCAACCGGTGACAGATATCCTGTTTTTCTTCCTCTTTGTCTGTACAGATTCCGGGCCACCCCACCCAATGTTTCTCGTAATTGCCTTGTAGGGAATTTAGGCCTGTTGTCAGACCTCCTTCACTACGTGAGAAAACAAAGGTATCTTGTTCTGCGACAGCCTTCACGGGCAGTCTGTTTGATATGATATACAATTTCATTTTTATATAATTCTTTTTTTCAGTTAGATGACAAAAGTCATACCACCAACTTAAATATCTTATTATCAATATGATATATACTTGTCAATTAGTTTATACTTTTTCAATATGAAAGCCTTTTTTCTAAAATGGGAAATGAAATAGCCGAAAGATAAAAGTGCAATTTTTGTAATGGCATCGATTTTGATTTATACAGAGTATAACGCTATCAACTTATAGAAAAGGTAGCGAGCAAACAATAAGAAACAACTGATTAACAAATTAATAAAGATGAAACTAGTAAGAATATAGCTTTCCAATATGGAAATTTGCCTGTTAAAATGAAAAAGAAACTCCAAAAGAATAAAATGCAATACAAAAATGAAAGTATATAATTTAGAAAATATTAAATCTGCCACCGAACTGAAACATCGGACTGAAGTAATTAGCATGAACGAACGTTCTATTATAGCTGTCTCTTATACACATCTGACGCTGCCGACGAATTAGACGGTGTAG
>ENA-OZKG01000114-OZKG01000114.1-human-gut-metagenome-genome-assembly--contig:-NODE-114-length-15742-cov-5.656276_pt1 | contig 15742 bp, 21 predicted proteins | sample MGYA00244826_ERZ653764 | MGnify/ENA primary metagenome ERZ653764 (study PRJEB26926, sample SAMN06165230) | human gut metagenome | biome: ENVO:00009003; feature: ENVO:2100002; material: ENVO:00002003...
CCATGCTTGCGGACATTGAAGCCGGGAAAGTGGGTACGGTCATCGTCAAGGACATGAGCCGGTTAGGGCGAAACTACTTGCAGGTAGGGTTTTACACGGAAATGCTGTTCCCTCAAAAGGGTGTGCGTTTTATCGCTGTCAACGATAATGTGGACAGTGCCAGCGAGGGCATGGACAACGATTTTACCCCGCTGCGAAATCTGTTCAATGAATGGCTGGTGAGAGATACGAGCAAGAAAATCAAGGCAGTGAAAAAGTCAAAAGGCATGAGCGGCAAGCCTGTTACCAGCAAGCCGGTTTACGGCTATGTGATGGACGAGGACGAGAATTTTATTATAGACGAGGAAGCCGCCCCGGTGGTGCAGCAGATTTACCAGCTTTGCCTTGCCGGGAACGGCCCGACCAAGATTGCCCGTATGCTGACGGAGCAGCAAATCCCCACGCCGGGGACGCTGGAATATCAGCGGACAGGCAGCACCCGCCGTTATCACCCAGGCTATGAGTGCAAATGGGCGACCAACACCGTCGTTCATATCCTCGAAAACCGAGAGTACACCGGATGTCTGGTGAACTTCAAAACGGAAAAGCCTTCTTATAAGGTCAAGCACAGCATAGAGAACCCCGTCGAGAAGCAGGCCATTTTCGAGAACCACCATGAGCCGATCATCGACAAGGAAACATGGGAACGGGTGCAGGAGTTACGCAAACAGCGCAAACGCCCGAACCGCTACGATGAAGTGGGGCTGTTCTCCGGGATTTTGTTCTGCGCCGACTGCGGCCATGTGCTGTATCAGCAGCGGTATCAGAACAAAGACCGCAAACAGGACTGCTACATCTGCGGCAGCTACAAGAAGCGCACCCGCAACTGTACGGCGCACTTTATCCGCACCGATCTGTTGACCGCTGGTGTCCTGGCAAATCTCCGGCAAGTGACCGAATACGCAGCCAAGCATGAGAGCCGGTTTGTGAAACTACTTGTCCAGCAGAACGAGATCGGCGGCAAGCGAAAGACCGCCGCAGCCATCAAGCAGCTTGAACAGGCGCAGGAACGCATTTCTGAAATCAGCCGCATTATCAAGCGGCTGTATGAGGACAATGTAAACGGCAAAATCAGCGATGAGCGTTTCACGGAGCTTTCGGCAGACTATGAAGCCGAACAGCAGGAATTGAAAGAGCGTGTTGCCAGAATACAGGCGGAGCTTTCCAAAGCACAGGAAGCTACCGTAAACGCAGAAAAGTTTATGAACATTGTCCGCAAGCACATGAACTTTGAAGAACTGACCCACACCCTCTTGCGTGAGTTTGTAGAGAAAATCGTTGTGCATGAGTGCAGCTACGATGAAAACGGCACACGCAGACAGGATATTGAGATTTACTATTCTTTCGTCGGCAAAGTGGACTTGCCCGAATGACCGCCCGCCCTATCCGATATCAAAGGCAAGTATCGGATAGGAAAGGCAAAATTTTTACACTTCTATTACTTCTTTATCACACATAAGCAAAATCACAGGGTATCAAAAACTTAGTGTCTTCTATGTGAAAAGATTTTAAAGGAAAAATGCACATCCTACGTAGATAACATGACAATTTCATGCAAAGCGAAAGGAGACACCATGAAAATCGAATACACAAAAGTGGGAGACTATTATTTACCGAATCTTGACTATCCGGAGGAAGCCAGACCGATTGGCTGTTGGGGAATGCTTCGTAAGGAATATCTGAAAGCACATAAATCTGGAACTTATACATATCTTCTTCTGACCGCCAGACTGGACAGCTATCTGGCAGATCTGAATGAACAGTCACAGGAACACTTTGAGCTGATTGAAGCTCAAATGCGAAGTGCGGAGGGAGTTACTGAGAAACTGAAGAGACAGAATCCTATGGAATGGGTACGCCACTGCAACAATATCCGCAACCGGGCTGCTGAAATCATCAAACAGGAACTGATTTATGTATAAGGGGGATTCCAGATATGAGAAGAGAATTGATTGAAAGTTATTATGAAGAATACTAGCGGGAACTGGAAAGATTTCTTGAATCCGATCCAGAGATGTTTTCTCTGGAAGCAGAAATTCATCATTACATAGAAATACTGGAACCAGTCCTCAGAGATGACGGACAGAAGATGTGGCAGGCATTGGACAGAATTATTTCAGCGAAAAATGCCATGGAAGGTATTGCGGCAAAAGAAATGTATATCCGTGGATTTCTGGATTATGAAAGGCTGGTGTGTGAGAAAGACAACCATATCTGAAATTTGAAAATGTGACAGCATAAACAAATAAGACCTTCTGTGAAAGCAATCAGCCACAGGAGGTCTTTGCTCTCCCACCTGCATAAAAAACACCTCTATTTTCGCATTGATTGATTCAGCAGATCGTACCGGTGTGGTACTGTTTTGCTGTGAGATAAGCATACGAAAATCGGAGGAAAAAGGCATTGAGGGGAAATTGAGCAGGAATTGAGAAAAAAGATATATTGTGCTTACGTTCTTCATGTACTCTTGTTGTGATTTCATTGTTTTTTATCGTATAATATGGATACTGAGGTGGTTTGGATGAAATACAAGATTTTAGTTGTCGATGATGATAAAGAATTGGTGAAAATGCTTTGTAGTTATTTTAATATGAAACAATATGAAACCATTACGGCTACAGATGGAATGGAAGCATTAAATAAAATAAAAATGAAACCGGATATTATTTTGTTGGATATCAATATGCCACGTATGGATGGGATTGAAGTATGTCGTCTGATACGCAGTAAAGTGTTATGTCCAATTTTATTTCTGACAGCAAGAGTTGACGAAGATGATAAAATTAATGGGTTGCTTTCAGGTGGGGATGATTATATTACGAAACCATTTAGTCTTCGGGAGTTGGAAGCAAGGATTGTCACAAACATAAAGAGAGAAGAAAGGCATCAACAAAAAACGGAATACCGTTTCATGGATGAAATGCTGATTGATTATTCTGAAAAAATAGTAGCTATAGCTGGACACAGGATGGAGTTCACAAAAATTGAATATCAGATTATTGAATTCTTATCCATGCATCCAGGGCAGGTGTTTGATAAAGAACGTATATATGCACAAGTCTGTGGATATGATGCGGAAGGGGACAGTAGAACGATAACGGAATTAGTACGGCGTATAAGGAAAAAAATAGCGGATTATTCAGAAAAAGAATACATAGAAACTGTATGGGGGATTGGATACCGATGGAAAAAATAAGAAACTTGTCACTGAAAAAAACAATTCTGCTTTATTTTGTGATCAGCTTAACGGCAGCATTTCTGTTATCTGGATTTACAGTTCATTTTGCAGGAAATATGCAGAATAAAATATGGGAAAAATATATTGATTATGCAGATTATACGGACGTGTTTCAGCAATATGGAAAGAAATACGAGATTGAGATATCAAGACCTAATCAATCGCAGATGAATCGTTTGGACTATCATCTTTCGGAAATGTGTGACTTTATGGAAACATATTCGGTACTGATTTTTTCGATTGTTGGGAGTGTTGTTGCGGTATTCTTTTTTTATAAAAATAAGTTAAAGACACCTCTACAGGAACTAAAAGATGCCTCACAAATGATTGCAGATAATGAACTGGATTTTCATGTGTCCTATGAAAATAAAGATGAGATGGGAACTTTGTGTAAAGAATTTGAAATGATGCGAAGTGATTTAGCAGATAACAACAGAAAGATGTGGCGAATGATTGATGACGAGAAGGCTTTGCGGAATGCAATTGCACATGATATACGTTCTCCACTTTCCATATTGCGTGGGTATCAGGAAATGCTCTTAGAGTTTGTTTCTGCCGAGAGTATAAAAACAGAGGATGTTATTGATATCTTACAAACAGGCATGTATCAGATTGACCGTATAGAGCATTTCACGGAAAACATGAGAAAAATGTCCCATTTAGAACAGAGGGAACTGCAATGCTCAGAGATAGAGTTATCGGAACTGGCAAAAAAGATTGAGGCAGAAGCTGCCATGCTGTCCAAGAAGGAAAGTAAATTATGTAAGGTAGAAAGAGTGCAGGAACAAAACATTGTGAAAGTGGATGAGGAACTTGTCATGGAAGTGACAGACAACTTACTGGAAAATGCGGTTCGATATGCACAAAAAAGTATTGCTTTGCAGATAAAGAAAAAGGATGGTTTTCTTATAATTTCTGTTGAAGATGATGGAATAGGATTTGTGGATACTGAGGAAAAAGTAACAGAACCATTTTATCATAAGAATCCACAAGATGATTTAAAGCATTTTGGCCTTGGTATGTACATTTCTCGTATTTTCTGTGAAAAGCATGGAGGAAATTTGAAAATATATAATGCCAGACAAGGCGGTGCTCATGTAGAAGCTCTTTTCAAAGCTGAATAAAAATACTTTATAAGGCTGAAATCGCAAATAAAGTGGTTTTAGTCTTTTTTGTTGTGAATTTATTGAGAATTGATTTGTATGATGTTGTTAAAGAAATAAAGAAAGGAAGAGATACAATGAAAACAATCATAAAAAGAAGTATACTTGATTATTTAAAGAACCCTGTTTTGTGGATTGGCTTGATTATTATAGTTGCCAGTATGTATCAATGTCTGTCATCGTATTTGCAAATTCATTATATCAAACAGAATGAACAGATCACACAAAATGACGTAGCATTGGAAGATGCTGATGTCATGGATGGGTACATTTCCACATCTGATGATAAAGAAAGAAGAAGGGAGTGGGAAGATACGATCAAAGAGACGTTAATGGACACCTCCAAAAATGGTTTTGGATTTAGCAGGCAGGAAGCAGATCATGTAATGAAAGAAATTCAGAATATGGATGTAAAGACTGCTTCTGAGTTTTTGGAATCCCAATATGGCTATTATAATGCAATATATGCTTATGAGGACCTTGAAATTCATAAGGGGACAGCAGAAGAAATCAATCATTATATCGAGCGGAAATTATCCGAACATTCTTTTTCCTGGTACTTTGCCAAAAAATTTACGGATTTTGCAGGATTGCATATGGCCTTTTTTGCAACAGTCTTGCTATCATTTTTATTTATTCAGGATACACGAAAAAGTACCTATGAATTATTACATACAAAGCCTGTTACGGCAATCCAATATATATGTGGGAAAGTAATAAGCGGATTCATTAGTATGCTGGGAGTATTAGTGATTTTGAATGTTATATTCTTTATGCTGTGTTTGAAAACGTCTTTAGAATCGGGCTTTCCAGTAACACCAATTGATTTTTGCGTGAATTCTCTGATCTATATTATTCCGAATCTTTTGATGATATGTTGTGTCTATACAATTACAGCAGTAATATTTAAAAATCCGCTTCCGGCAGCACCAATCTTGTTTTTACACATTATATATTCAAATATGCTGACCATGAAGAATGATATTTATTATATGAGACCGTTCTCTATTATGGTGCGATTCCCTGGCAGATTTTTTGAAACACATGTAGCCAAAATGTCAAACATAAATCAGATTATTCTTGTAATTTCATCAGTTATATTAGTATGTATTTCTGTTACAATCTGGAAAAGGAGGAGGGTTCATTGAAAACGGAACTAAAAAACTGCCTGTCGTTATATAAGATTTTTTATTCATGTGCATTTATACTGATATTGTGTGCTATTCATCCGATTATATACTATGAAGAAATCGGTTCAGCGATTCAGTCGCCAATAGCATTTTTAACAATTATTTTTTGTAGTGACACATATTTGATGGAAGTAAAAAGTAAGCGTGCCGATGTATTTCATTTGTATGATCAAAAAAAGCAGTTAAAAGTAATATCGCAGAGAGTGGGCGTTCAAATATTATATTTATTAATACTTTCCTGTGTTGGATATGTTTTGTTTTTCTGGCAAAAACCGGGCAGTGTAAACGAAGGCATTTCGGGTATTCAGATATTTCTTTTATATTTCATTGCAATGTTTGGAACTATCTGGCTTTGGAGTATATGCTCTGTGATTTTGTGTACATTGCTTCGAAATATGTGGGCAGGTATTGGATGTTTATTTGGAATTGTCATTGGACTTATATCAAAAGCGGGAAGTTCATTTTTCGGAAATCTGGGATTGTTTTCTTTCAGCTTTTGTGAACCTACTCAATTAATGTCCGAGAGTTGGATTTATGGAACGCTTGTGTCTTTTATAGCGGGGCTGTTTTTATTTGCAGTATTACCAATGACTTTAAAGAAAAGAGGATAGATTATGAGTATTAGAATAAATGATTTAACAGTTAGATTTAAAAATGGTGTAGTTGCAGTAAATAAGGCATCTCTTGAAATACCTAAGGGAATTTACGGACTTTTGGGTGAGAATGGTGCCGGAAAAACCACTTTGATGAGGGTTCTTACAACTGTTTTAAAACAAACGGAAGGAATGGTTTCCCTTGATGGAATTCTGTATAACGAGGGAAATTATGAGAAAATACAGAAAAAGATTGGTTATCTTCCACAGGAAATCGACTTATATCCGAATCTTACGGTGAAAGAATGTCTTGTATATATGGGGGGACTGTCAGGAGTAGCCAGAAATGACCTCGAACAAAGAATTACCTATTATCTGGAAAAGACTTCTCTTACAGAGCATCAGAATAAAAAAATGCGGCAATTATCTGGTGGTATGAAGAGACGTGTCGGACTCATACAGGCACTTCTTAATAATCCGGATTTTTTGATTATTGATGAACCTACCACCGGGTTAGACCCGGAAGAAAGAATCAGGATCCGCAATCTTTTGGTTGATTTTTCAAAGGATAGAACTGTGCTGTTTTCCACTCATGTAGTAGAAGATTTAGCAGCAACCTGTACACAGCTTGCCATTATGAAAAAAGGGAGTTTTTTATATTCCGGAAGCGTGAGTGGATTGCTGGAAAATGCAAAGGGCTGTGTTTGGAATTGTACGGTACAAAACGCAGAAGAAGCCCGTTTGTTAGAAGCCAATTATTCTATATCATCTAAGCAGTATGTAGAAAATGGAATTCATATGAAAATATTAAGCAAAGGAAAGCCAAATGAAAATTGTGTCCCGGATAATGATATCACTTTGGAAGATGCATATATTTATTTGACGAATAGTTGAATATAACGGCGGGCAAGTTGCCCGCCGTAAATTATGCTTATTTTGTTAAAAGACCGGATAGATTTTTTCCAATGAAAAATCCAATCTGTGGATATAACTCCTGAATTTCCTGATATTTTGCTTCAATCATTTCTGGTTCATCAGCCCAGATCTTTTCATATATTTTGAAAGCTCTTTTAAAATGTGTTTTGGCTTGCGGAAGATTGGCAGTCATCAGATAAATGGTTCCAAGGGTTTCCTGTACTTTGGCATAATCCAGACAGTCATCGGAATGGTATTCCTTGATGATGCCGGATAATTTTTGCAATTCGGAGATTACTCTTTCGGATTTCTATTCAATGTGGTTTTCCGGCAGGTTCTGTAAAATAAGCTCAGATCAAACAATAACGGGAGGAGCTTATGCAACAGAATATTGAATTTGAGCGGTGCATTGATTTTCTGGTACGGATGATTGATAAGTACGGCGCTGAAGTCCTCCGGGAGTTGGAGGAAGAAAAACAGAATAAGGAAGAAAAAACAGCATAGAATACTTCTGAGCGGGTATGGCTAAGAATGTTTTGGCGTATTGACAGGACATTTAAAATGACGTATACTAAGCTCAGTGATCGTTCTGTAGAAACTTGAGAAGCCTACAGGCGGGGGAGAGCCTGCGGGTCTCTCCCTCTTTTGTTTTAAGGAGAAATGAGATGCAGACACCGAAAAAATTCTCTTCTTTTAGTGACCAGGTTTCCTGGATCAGTGATGAAAAGGGAATAAAAATAAAAGACAGAGAATATGCGGAAGAGATGTTACGCCAAATAGGATATTTTCCTCTTATGGGAGGATATAAACATCTTTTTAGAATATCAAACACAAAAAAATATAAAGCAGGAACAAGTTTTGAAGAAATAGTCAGTCTGTATAAGTTTGATGCAGAGCTTAGAGAGTTGTTCTTTAAATATTTACTGCAGATTGAGCGACAGATGCGTTCTTTGATGTCATACTATTTTACTGAAATGTATGGAGCAGAGCAGAAGCAGTACCTGGATGCTAATAATTATAATAATACAAAAAGAAATCATGCAACAATCGTAAAGTTGATAGCGACCTTGAAACGGGCAACAACGACCACAGATTATACATATATCAACTATTACCGCAAGACATATGGTGAAATTCCATTATGGGTTTTGGCAAATGTACTTACGTTTGGAAACTTATCAAAAATGTTCCGAGTGTTTCCGCAGTCCTTAAAATCAAAAGTATCAAAAAATTTTGAACCTTTGAATCAGCATCAGATGGAACAGTTTCTATCTGTTCTCACTAAGTATAGGAATGTATGTGCCCATGGGGAACGACTGTTTACATACAGAACAGTAGATGCTATTGCGGATACACCGCTTCATAAAAAACTTTCATTACCACAGAGCGGTAATCAGTACGAAAAAGGAAAACAAGATTTGTTTGCTGTGGTGATTGCTTTTAGATATCTATTACCTGGAAAAGATTTTCTGGAATTTAAAAGAAAGCTCATAAAAGAGATTGACCGAGTAAACAGAGAAGTAGAGCATATAAGTGAAGTTGAATTATTGAATAAAATGGGTTTCTCGGAAAACTGGAAAAGTATTACCAAATATCATTTAAAGTAAAGAAATATCCTCTAAGAGATAGTGAAATACCTATTGTTTTAGAGGATTTTTTATTGAAGAATTTTAATATTTAAGAGTTTGTTTTTTCCTCTTTGACATTAAAGCTAAGATTTCTTGTGGGTTTGTCAACTGACGTCCGGGAAGTGTCTGCTTTGGTGTGCGGTCACGGTCAGCTTCATCAATCGCTGCGATAAAATGTTTCACGCTATTTGGATTGGATATGACAAAATTATGAGTAATACTTGAAGTAGCCATACGAACACCTCCTCTTTTCGTTTTTTTGTGTATTAATTATACGATTGACAGAGAAGTGCGTCAATAAGAAAAATAAGTACTGAAAATAGTTGGAACAAATACTAAAATAAAGTTGGGACATCGAATGGAAGTTATGTTACGAGATAATAAGAATTGTAGGTGGAAGGTTTGAACATAGAAGCATATGATGCGGATTCATTGAGAAAGATGGTTAGGTTGCTTGAATATGAGAACAAGATATTAAAAGATAAATTGAAGAAAGCAGGCATTTCATATGAAGAGGTGAATCCTTTTGAAGAAAAAATAGAAAGTGCAGAAGAATATGACCTGGATCAAGGGAATCGTATTGTAAATCCGCCATATATTACAGAGAAAATGGCAATACGTTTCTTTTCGATGTTTTGGGGAAGAGAAGATGTATATGCCAGACGGGGAAAGAACGGGGGCTATTTTCCACAGTGTGCAAATCGTTGGAATGACCGGCTTTGCCCTAAGCAACGTAAAGAGAAGGTATTTTGTGATGAATGTGAAAACACCAAATGGACAAGTCTGGATGTAAAAAAATAATTGCTCATTTGTTAGGCACAAAAGAAGATGGATCAGATGTAATAGGTGTATATCCTTTACTATCAAATGGTACATGCAGATTTATTGTATTTGATTTTGATAATCACAAAAAAGGAGCAGAGGTTACGGACTTTGCAAATACGGATAATGAGTGGCATAAAGAAGTGGATGCGCTTAGAAAAATGTGTGTCCCTATTTTTTATATTAGGGCATTCCATTAGGAGTGCCTTTTTCAATTCAATTTCAGAAGGAGGTTCACTATGAACAACACAGCGTTAGGAGCAGTAAGTAACAAGAAAGAGAACATTCGCTTTATTAGCGAAGCACATGAGAAATTCTACTATGAAAAATTAAAAGAAGTGTTTGCAGATGAGTAAGATATGCATGGAATACCTTCGATTGGTGTCAATATGCACATTGATGGTACAGAAGAATGGGAAGATGAGGAAGCAGATATTATCAGAGGAAATTGCATAGATGTGGATTTTCTGAATTACACACCAGAGCTTCGGGATACTCCCACAGTGCAGGATGCCCTTAAAAAACTGATTGCAGCATATCCGGATAAAGAGGTTAATGACAGGGAGACAAAGGAAGCAAAGATACAGACGCTTGCGGCAGAACTTGATCAGTTATCTTATGATATTGACACTTTTGAATACAGAGATTCGGTGCCGGACAGGGAAGCACAGGTTCAAATGATTGCAAATGATATAAAAAGCGGTAATGTGAAGCCATTACAGATTTTTTTGCAGACATCTATTGATGAGGGAATTGACGAGGACAGCGAAAGACAGGCAAAAAAGCTGATTGCTAAGCTGGCAGAATATAAGCCGCTTGCCAAGATCGAGGAGCTGGAGGAGCAGAATTATAACATGATTGATGACAGGCTCAACAATGGCGTGGAGAAATTCAATCATGAGGAAGAAAAGAAAGAACAGGCGGAAAAGCCGCAGGCTCGTACTTCCTTAAAGGAGCGTCTGGCAGCCAAGCAGACGGAAGTGGCACAGGGCAAGAAAGATTCCAAAGAGCAGGAAAAATCAAAGAATACACATAGGGAGATGTAAGAATGTGAATAATCCATTTACAGTTGAAGAAACAAATTTGATATGTATTTTCCAGAGTGACAGCAGGACAAAGGTTATAGAGGATATTCATAAGGCTATGAAGCATATCGACGATGATGAGCTTGTGGAATTGTCGGTGCGTGTGGCAGGAAAACTGGAAAGCATAAGTGATGAAGAATATGCCAGATTAGTGTTGGAAGCGGCAGAATAAAAATATGGTAGTCATTAGGTGTCCCTTTTGACTACCGTTTTTTTTATTAAAAATTAAAGAGGAGCCGGATCACTCCGACTCCTCCAAGTATGTGTCCGCAAACACATACCCCAATTGCTATCTATAATATACTATAGGCAGGTAAAATATGCAAGCATTATATGGAATTTTTTAAGATGTTTAAGCGAGAGAACAAATCAGGATGAATCGAAATAGCTGAAACATTCGGGTTTACAGAAGATCCGTATTCTCTTGTAATCTTTTCAAATTCACGGATGGATGATTTGATCTCTGTTTTAGAGACTTTCAGTAATTTTAAGTAGTAACAGATAAGGATAATGTAATCGCCGATAGTCTTGAAATTTATGTACGGCATCCCTATTTCTAAAATCAGGCATTGTTTCATTGGTCTTGAAGGGTCCATTTTTTTGAAACGGGTATCATATACAACATCGTTGTGAGCAATGGCATTTTGTATGGAGCCTTGAAGATTTAGTTTGTTGTTCTGGTATTTCTTTTTTATATCTTCACGGGTTCCGGCTGGTGCATTTTTGTAGCTGCTGATTGCTTTATCGTACATATCATAGATACTGCTGGAATCAATTTCTGACATAATGGTGTTCAAAGCAATATTTTTAAGCGCAGTTTCTATAAACATCATTTTTCCATATAAAAGAGATTTTAATTTTGTATCATATTGTATGGTTGCGTTAATCTCATTATATGAAGTGAATGGAAGTCTGTTAGAGGAAGATACAAAAAAACGATATCCTTTATATTAGTGAAAATATCCGGTATTGATTAGTTGTTGCTTTTGTGAACTCCCTGAGATGGAAATTCCATTATCCCTAAGATGCCGCATTAAAGCATCAGGTGATTTACAATCTGTATGTTCTTTTTGAATGATAAGAACAGGATACAATATAATGACCAGTGCAAGCAGAATAAAGGATAAGTGTGTTGCCAGAGGCAGCTACCTGCTCACACATTCTGATGATGCCTCAAAAATGAGGAATCTTTTAATCATTTTAAGTGCATAACCCGTTATTATATATATAGATATTTAATGGAAAGGAGCCTGATGCGTGTTGAGTGATGACGAATTAGTGGAACAGATTCTACTTGGAAATGAAAATGCAGCAGAAGAATTGATAAAACGCTATTATACATCTATTTTACGTTACTGTAGGTGGCATTGCTCTAATCTGGAAAAAGCAGAAGACCTGACTCAGGAAACATTTTTGAAGTTGTTTAAGAATTTATCCGGATATAAAGGGAAAAAGAAATTTAAGGCTTATCTATACACAATTGCAAATCATTTATGTATTGATGAAAGTAGGAAGGTTGAGTTTTATCCATTAGAAGATGAAGAAAATATAGTGCATGAGTATAACGACATAGTTCGGCTAGAGGATAGGGCAGAGATAAGCTATTTTTTGGATTTTTTATCATCAGAACAAAGGGAAGCAGTCATTCTACGCTTTGGAGAACAACTTAGTTTTGGAGAGATTGCAAAAGTGATGGGATGCAATATGCGAACAGCACAAAGCAGGGTTCGTAATGCTTTAAAAATTATGAGAAAGGAGCAGGAAAATGAAAGATAAAAATTTGAAGGGCTATTTACAGCAATCTTTAGGAGAGGAAGTACAGCCTAAAAGATTAGAGGAAACGATTAAGCTTTGCACTGAAATTGTACGAGAACAGGAAGTGACTAGGGCAGAACCGAGGACAGGTTTCTTTCACTATCTTTCAGATGTATTTCGCTTTGAAGGTATTCCAATATTTGGTTTGCAGGCAGTAACGTTATTTATAGTTTGTTTAACAATTGCCAGCATTGCAGACGTGCCAAAGAATATACCAATTTTTATGCCGCTGTTTGTATTGGCTATCATACCAGCAATTTTTAAAAGCCAGTATTATGGAATGAGCGAGATTGAAGCGGTAACAAGAGCTTCTGGTGCCCAAATCACGTTAGCAAAGCTGGTTTTGGCTGGGGCAGCTAATTTGGTGTGTATAACAATTCTTTTGTGTATGGAAGTTTATTTGCAAAATTCTTATAAAGAGATTGGACAGATGGTTCTATACTGCCTGGTTCCGTACTTAGTGTGTATGGTTGCGTTGCTACGTTTGATCCGTTTGCAAAAGAAACAGAGTTTACAGATATGTGCGATTGTAATGCTGGGTTCCTGCATTTGTTGGGGGATGTCAGCAAGAATATTGCCATGGTTATATGAAACATCAGCAGTGGGGGTGTGGATTGTTACATTTTTGATTTTTGCTATGTTCTTTATAAATGAAATTCATTATATTGCAGAGATGAGAAAGGAAGGAAAAATGTATGGAATTGTCGCTTGATCGTTTAACAAAACAGTATGGCAGGAAAATAGCGGTAGATTGTGTTAGCGCAACCTTAAAGCCGGGAGTATATGGTCTTTTGGGGGCTAACGGTGCAGGTAAAACAACATTGATGCGTATGCTATGTGCTGTTTTGGAGTCAACCTCAGGGGAGGTATTGCTGGATGGAAAAGAAGTAACTTCGATGGGGGCAGATTACCGGAATGTGTTGGGTTATTTACCACAGGATTTTGGATATTATCCAAATTATACTGCGATGGAGTTCTTAATGTATATTGCAGCACTGAAAGGAATACCGAAGAATGTTGCAAAAAAACGTGTGACTGAATTGTTGGAAGTGGTTGATTTAAGCCATGTGGCAAACAAAAAAGTAAAAACTTTTTCTGGTGGTATGAAACAAAGAGTAGGAATTGCACAGGCGTTACTTAATAATCCGAAAATTTTGATTTTGGATGAGCCGACTGCAGGACTTGATCCGAAAGAGCGTGTCCGTTTTCGTAATCTGCTCTCAGAGTATGCAGGCGATAAAATTGTAATTCTTTCCACACATATTGTATCGGATATAGAAGCAATAGCAGATGAAGTGCTATTGATGAAAAAAGGAAAATTTGTATTGCAGGGTACGGTTCCTGAGTTGATTCACAAGGCAAATGGTAAGGTTTGGGAGCTTTCTGTTTCTCCACAAGAAGCTAGACAATGGCAGACAAAAACAACGGTTGCTAATTTACGGCACGAAGGAAAAGAAATTATATTGCGTATTATTTCAGACAATATGCCTAGTGAGCGAGCGGTTCCTTGTGAAGCTACATTGGAAGATCTTTATTTATTTTATTTTTCCACAGAGGAAGGAGTGAAATAGAATGGAACTATTTTGGTTAGAGCATAAAAAGTTATGGCGAAAGAAAATTGTTAAAATATGTGTGTTGTTGTGTTTTGTTTATTATGTAATTTTTGGAAGCATACTTTCGTTTCAATGGTTCGGTTTTGGCAGTTCAGATGACTATACAAGTGCTTTTGGCAATAATTTTGATGGATATACAGTAATAAAGGATAGTCAGGAATATGCACTTTCATTTGGTGGAGAATTGACGGATGAAACCTTGCAGCAAATAGTAAGTGATTATCAGCAAATGGAAGCTGACGGTATGGAGGAAGAACTGGAAAAGACAGACTGGCAGATAGTTAATAGTTGGCTCGGAACATTGTATCCGGAGCTTCGAGATACCAGTAATTATAAAACGATGATAAGCTATGTTGATCCGGATAAGTTAACAGGCTTCTATGAAAGAAGACAGCAGGTGCTTGATGAGTTTTTGGAGGTCAGTGGTCAGGTAGGAGCTGAAAAAGAGTTTTTACATCAGATAGAGAGAAAGGTAGAAAAACCATTTCGTTATGAGTGGGTAGAAGGCTGGTCAACGCTTCTTGGTAGTATGGTTGCGGATCTGGGAGTTGTGATGGCTTTGTTTCTCGGTATTGTTTTATCCTCTTTATTTGCGGGCGAATGGCATGATAATACAAGCACACTAGTATTGACGACTCGAAATGGTTGGGGGAAAATCGCTCTTGCCAAAATTCTTACTGGTTTAGCGTTTACAGTGGAGTTATTTGCATTACTTGCTGTTTCAAATGTTATATCACAGTTGTTTTTTATGGGAACTGCCGGATGGGATATGCCGATTCAGAATATCAAGCTGATTGCTGTTGCACCTATGAATATGCTGCAGGCAGAAATTTATGAATATGCTTTTGTACTGCTTGGAGCAATAGGTTTTGCCGGAATTGTTATGTTTATATCAGCGGCTGTAAAAAATAATGTACTTACCTTACTGCTTAGTCTGGCTGTTGTATATGGACCAATGATGATTGCAGAATATCTTCCTTATGAAATGCAAAAAGCATTGGATTTAATACCATTGGTAGGAAGTTCAACAGATATTTTCAGAACTAATACTTTTCGTATTTTGGGGAAGCTTATCTGGTCACCATATCTACTTATTACTATTCCTGTCTTGATTGGTATTCTATGTATGCCATTCGCTATAAAGAGCTGGTCAAGAAGGATGAAGGCATAAATAACAATATGGCAAAGAAAAGAGATAAAAAAATAAGTTGCGAGGGAAATCTTTGAGAGGAATTATCATAGTTTGTTTGATTAGGTCAAGACGCTTCATGAGAGAATCTACGGAGCGTTCTGGTATTTCTGGTTTCTTGATGTGGCATTTGGCAGCCAACTTATCCATAAGAGAGTTGATCACAGATGCACGAGAGAAAAGCATAGGGCCAGCGATGTTGTTTTCTACAGGTATCTCTGCAGGTCTTGTCAGAATTTCATCGGCAAAACCCATATCGATGGCCGTATGTGCATCCATCCAAGTTTCTGCATCCATGAGATGGGATAGCTTGGTACGACTCATACCGGTCTTGATTTCGTAGCCTTCTCTGTTTCAGATAGAAGGGCACGGTTGATGGACTGTTCCCAACGGACAATCCAAGGTTCCAAGGTGTACTTCACAAATTCGAGACTGTCTCTTATACACATCTC
>ENA-OZKG01000180-OZKG01000180.1-human-gut-metagenome-genome-assembly--contig:-NODE-180-length-12707-cov-3.824850_pt1 | contig 12707 bp, 9 predicted proteins | sample MGYA00244826_ERZ653764 | MGnify/ENA primary metagenome ERZ653764 (study PRJEB26926, sample SAMN06165230) | human gut metagenome | biome: ENVO:00009003; feature: ENVO:2100002; material: ENVO:00002003...
TGGGCTCGGAGATGTGTATAAGAGACAGGTCCTATGAATCATGGAGCGTTGTTCATACAATGAAATAAGCACATGTTAAATAATTAATAGCAGTAATAATAAGAATAGTAATAACTACTAATTAACAGTAATAAAATAAAGAACAGGAGAGTACAATGAGTAATTACACAACACAGATGGATGCCGCAAGAAAGGGCATCGTAACACCTGAAATTGAAAAGGTAGCAAAGAAAGAGAAAATGGATGTAGACAAGCTGATGGAGCTTGTTGCAAGCGGAAAGGTAGCTATTCCTGCTAACAAGCATCACAAGTCACTTGATGCAGAGGGTGTTGGAAGCATGCTTCGCACAAAAATCAATGTAAACCTCGGTGTGTCAAGAGACTGCAAGGACTATGATGTGGAGATGCAGAAGGTCATGAGTGCTGTAAAGCTTGGAGCAGAGGCTATCATGGATCTTTCAAGCCATGGCAACACACAGCCATTCAGACAGAAGCTTACAAGCGAATGTCCTGCAATGATAGGAACAGTGCCTGTTTATGACAGTGTTATCCACTATCAGCGTGATCTTGCAACACTTACAGCACAGGATTTTGTCGATGTAGTCAGACTCCATGCAGAGGATGGAGTGGACTTTGTCACACTTCACTGTGGAATCACAAGAAAAACGATAGACCAGATTAAAAAGCACAAGCGTAAGATGAATATCGTAAGCCGTGGAGGCAGCCTTGTATTTGCATGGATGTGCATGACAGGAGAGGAAAATCCTTTCTACGAGCACTATGATGAGATACTTGAAATCTGTGAGGAGCACGATGTGACAATCTCGCTTGGAGATGCCTGCAGACCGGGATGCCTGGCAGATGCAACAGATGTATGCCAGATAGAGGAGCTTGTAAGACTTGGAGAGCTCACAAAGCGTGCATGGGATCACAACGTACAGGTCATGGTAGAGGGACCGGGACATGTGCCGCTTGATCAGGTAGCAGCAAACATGAAGGTACAGCAGTCAATCTGTATGGGAGCACCATTTTATGTACTTGGACCTCTTGTAACAGATATCGCACCGGGCTATGACCACATCACAGCAGCAATCGGTGGAGCAGTGGCAGCAATGAACGGCGCAGCTTTCCTTTGCTACGTGACACCTGCGGAGCATCTTGCTCTTCCAAATGTGGAGGATACAAAGCAGGGAATTATTGCGTCAAAGATTGCGGCTCATGCAGCTGATATTGCAAAGGGAATACCGGGAGCCAGAGATATAGATGATAAGATGGCAGATGCCAGACGTGTGCTCGACTGGGATGCACAGTTTGCATGTGCGCTTGATCCTGAGACAGCTAAGGCTATCAGGGATGACCGTCTGCCTGAGGATGACCACAGCGAGGCATGCAGTATGTGCGGTAAGTTCTGTGCAGTGCGAAGCATGAACAAGGCACTTGCAGGAGAGTATATTGATATATTGTAACTTTTTAGTACAGAAATATGCGATATACTTTAAGGTGAGGTAATAATGGAAAGTAAAAAGAACACTAAAAAAAGAACTCTTTCAATCAGAAAGATTGCCATGGCAGGAGTGCTTGTGGCAGTTGCTGTAGCAGGAAGCTTAATAAGCTTCCCTGTTGCCGGCAGCAAATGTGCACCTGTACAGCACATGGTAAATATATGCGCAGCAGTATTTTTAGGACCTGCATGGGGTGTCGGTGTGGCATTTTGTGCGAGTATCATCAGAAACCTGACAGGACTTGGAAGCCTCATGGCATTCCCGGGAAGCATGGTAGGTGCTTTGTGCTGTGGACTGATGTACAGATTCAGCAAAAAAATCATACCGACATGTATTGCAGAGGCGCTTGGCACAGGCATACTCGGAGGTCTGGCAGCGTATCCTCTTGCAAAATACGTGATGCTTATTCAGCCGGAAGGCATGTTTATATACATAGTGCCATTCCTTATCTCTACAGTGGCCGGAAGCATAGTGGCAGCAATTGTCATGCTGATTTTAAAGAAAAATGGAGCACTGACAGTATTTAAGGAAAATCTTGAGTAATATCCAGGGCTATGGCTTTATAAGAAGCTTCATGAGCTCATCCTGACAGATAGGCCTAGAGTAGTGATAGCCCTGAAAACAGGTGACGTCGAACTGCCTGAGATAGCTCTCAAGGCTATCATTTTCTATGCCTTCAATACATATCCTTAAGTCTGCGGCATTGGCAAAATTAATCATTCCGATTACAAGTGCCTGCTTCTTTTTCTCCTCGAGAATGTCTTTAACAAAGAACATATCTATCTTGATACCCTCTACAGGAAGCTCAAGCATCATCTGAGATGAAGAGCTTCCTGTGCCATAGTCATCCATAGTGATGTGGATTCCGGCTTCCCTGAATGCAGTGACGGTTTTCTTTATCATAGATATAGGCAGATCTCTGCATCGCTCTGTAATCTCTATCCATAGCTGTGAAGGTGGAAAATCATACTCTTTAAGAATTGCCAGAGTATCTTCCACAAAACATTCCTTTTCAAGCTGCTCTGAGGATGCATTTACATTGATGAAAAAGCCCGGTTTTATCTTTGCAAATTCACTGGCTGCGCTTATTGCAGTTCTCATGATATAATTTCCGAGCTCATACATAGCAGGGGTATCCTCAAGCCAGTCGATAAACAGTCCGGGTGGCACCGTGCCAAAAGGCTCCTTTTTCCAACGCACCAGAGCCTCAGCACCCATTATTTCACCATTGCAAGCCTTTACAATTGGCTGAAACTCTACAAAAAAGCCATCACAGCTATTGATAACCGACTGATGAATGATTTTCATGATATCTATATGCGAGCTGCCATTGAACCTGACCATATCATTGAAAAATAACAAATCAGGGCTGTGAAGCTCCTTCGCGCGGTCTAGAGTGTACTCCACCTTGCTGATGACAGTTGAGGTATCACCATCATAATCCTTGAGAATCAGACACGCAGCATATATATCAAACTCAAATTTAAAGCATTTAAAGAAATACATGGACTTTATTGTATCGGCAATTTTCTGATAGAAGGCCTCGGCCAAGGCACGGTCTGCTTCCTTTACCACAAATACAAACTTGCAATTATTCATATAGTAGGTAGCGGTGCTGCCATCCATCATGTAGATGAACTTGAGCGCAAGCTCACGCTGGATTGCAGTGTTGAAATTGGAACCATACAGTATATTGAACTCATCTATATGACCTATCTCCACCTCGATTATGGCTACAGACCTGTTTTCCATGATATAGCCGTTGATGTCTCTTTCAAACTTTGACTGACCATAAAGATATGTATATGGGTCGATATCCGGAAGGGTATTTTCGTTTCTGAGCACGAGGACATGGTAGCGGTGTCCGTCATCACCGGTAAAAATATCAGAATAAAATCCCATCATATATTCTTTGGTATGCTTTCCCATGCGGACATAAAATATATCATCCGGTTTTTCACCATTTAAGCGATAGCGGATTTCCTGCTTATATTCCGGCAGGTCAATGTCGTTGACACAAGAGCTCAGCTGTTCAAAGAAGCAGGTATGCTCGCCGGCTTCAAAGCCGAAAAAATCAGCTGTCTTGTCCGGTACGTAAGATAAGTCATTATCCAGGTCGGTGATGATAGGATATATCCCGTCTGATAATTCTGAAATTTTATCAATAAATTCCTTGTATATCGTGTTTTCTATCATAAATTAAAACTCCATATGTGTATAATGCACAAAATCCTTTTATTATTATAGCATATGTATGCATTATATACAATAAGTTAGTTGGACTCTGAAAATGATATTTAGGTATGAAGCATTAATATAAATTAATGATTTTAATGTGTCATTTATATATTTGAAGGTATACTGATGACTGAAATATACCATCAGCTGCTTCAAATGCAACGTCACCATCATATTTGCCGGCAACAGAGCGGATGGATGACAGACCTATACCATAGTCGTCCCTCTTAGAAGAACGGTATTTTCCGTTTTGGATGGTAACATGTCCGTCAAAGCTGTTGTCCATAGTAATAATAAGTGTCTTATAGTGTACGTGGGCATGCAGTCGGATAAAGTGCGATGATTTCTCGTTCAAAGAATCAGAAGTATCCATGCGTCTGCAGGCTTCTATAGCGTTTTCTATCAGATTTCCAAATACCAGGCACAGGTCATTGTCCAAGGCCGCATCATCGGTTTCCGGAACAATAAGCTTTGTCTCAAGAGCGATATTTTCATTTCTGCATATGGCACTATAGTATGACAGAATGGAATTGACTACCCTGTTTTCGCAATAGCTTGCAGGCGCAGATGGTATGCTGTGGATCAGGGCATCCAGGTATTCATTCAGCTGTTTATTTTCAGTGTTTGCGAGGCCTTTTATTGCAACCAGCTGGTGACGCAGATCGTGGCGCTGCTTCTTAAAAAGCTGTTCGTTTGTTGTGATGAGCGAATTATATTTCTTCTGCTCCAACAGGGAATGCTCAAGGAGATTCATATCGAATATGAGTCTTTCATTCTCACGTTTTATCATGAGCATATCGCTTATATTAAGCCCCATTATAATTCCCATGATTATAATGAAAAGCAGAGTTCCAATCTGGTACAGTAATGACAATGAGGCCACAAATTTTAAATGATAATTGATTATCTCAGCACATGAAGCAAGTGCCAGTATGAATACCGGAACCATCAGCCGTTTTGCCCTGCTGTTTTGGCTACGAACAGCCTCAAGGATGATGTATGCAGTCAGGAAGCAAAGTATGAGAGGCAGAATGACATGGAACACGTACATGCTCTGGGATAGTGCAACCGTACCGCTAAGCTGTAAGACACAAGCAACAAGGTCAAGCACGGTGAGGAGCTTCGCGATAACTATAATTGGCTTGTCATTCTTAAAACCAACTGCAAGCCTGCAGAAATACAGCAGCGGAATCATCTGCGAGAAAAGCCCTATAAAAGCACACAGATATAGCAGTGTAGGGTTTTTGACTATGACACCTGTATAGTTGCACTCGCCGATAGACCACATGCCGGCCATGAGTGAGAAGAATCCAAAATGAAATATCATCTTGCAAACCTCTTTATCGTAGTATAAAAGCATCAGTGAGATAAATATAAACAAAACACCTGCGGCAAGCTCAAGCAGTGCTATAAAAAATGACCATTTATTCAGCTTTAACAGAGTGAAAAATAAGGATTTGTATGCTCCGTAGATAGGAGAATATACCGTAAGCGAGCTTCTGGTAACAGGAGACAGATACTCTATGCGAAGCTCTGTATCACCTGAATGACCGTCAGTGCCTATCAGGTACCCCTCGGTTGCGGGATCCTTCATATAGGATGGATAGTTTTCGGCCCTGCCAAACTCATATATGAGGTCATCGTCCAGATAGACCTTCGCAGGGGAATAGACAGTTTTTATGTAGATTGGATCATCCTTGTTCAGGTTGATATGTGTTGTGACGGTGACATGTGTGCGCGGCGAAAGGTGCTTAAAGGTATGTGGAAATGTGATTTCTTCTTTATCTGAATCCGAGCCCTCCACTACGGCATATGCAGAACTTACGATAGTGGCTTCAGGATAGCTCGCCTGGCTCATAATCATGTTTTTTGATGAAAGAAGCAGTATGCAAATCAGTGTAAGCAGTATAATTGTCAGATAGGGAATATTTCGTATAGCGCTAATTTTTTTCATAATCCGGGCTCCTTGCAGTGTATTACTTTTGACAGTCTAGCTCATATCAAATCAATAGGAAAGTGCCTTATTTAAGCCCTCTGGTGTGATCAAAGTAGTATCTCTCCAGAGCCTTTTTGGCTTTGCCGGAGAGCTCTCTCTTGATAGGGATATTTGTGTCATCGGCCATCACGAAGCATTTGAGTGAAGTATCAATGCGTGTGACATACGACAGGTTTACCGCGTAGCTTTTGTGCGGCAGAAAAAACAGCTCAGCGGGCAGCTGATCTGAAAGATCTGAAAGCTTCTCATAGCAGCTGATTTCCTCATTTTCTTTTAAATGTATGAAAATCTGCCTGGCTCTCTGCTCTATGTACATGATATCAGAAAGGGCAAGCCTCTCCATACTCTTGTTTCTCTTCACATAAAGAGACGGGGCATCTGATTTCTTCAGCATGGCAAGGTGAAGAATGTTACTTAGCTCAGCTGCCGAAACCGGCTTTTCGATATAGCCGATGGCAGACAGCCTGTAGCTTTCCAAGGCATGCTCCGTGCTTGTTGTGATGAAAGCAACCGGGATATCGGCATCTGTCTCACGGATTATGGAGACAGCCTCGATGCCGGTCATGGAATCTTTCATGTATATATCCATGAGCAGCAGGTCATACTTTCCGTACTCATATGAGGCAAGAAAAGAATCTGCATCAGTAAAGACAGTGTATGTATTTTGGATATCGCTGTGGTTGAGAATATCACAAAGCAGCAAGGTCTCTGCAGCTTCGTCCTCGCATACAGCTATATTAAGTGTTTGTGGCATGTTTATTCCTCTGTAGAATGTGAATGATTATAAATAATCATAATATAATATGAAATAAATATCAAATAAATATTGCTATTAAATATCCGAAATGCTAATATAATTATCAGCAGTTAATTAATTATTTTAAGGAGGTTTCAGTTATGAAATACTGTACAAATTGTGGCAGGCAGTTAGCTGATGATGACGTATGCACATGTCGTCAGCAGGCACAGCCACAGGCACCAAATCAGACACAGGACAACAATGCACAGGCAGATAATGCAGCACAGCAGGGACAGTTTAACGGACAGCCGCAGGGCAGCGCACAGGGACAGTTCAACGGACAGCCACAGGGCAGTGCACAGGGACAGTTCAACGGACAGCCACAGGGACAGTTCAATGGACAGCCACAGGGCAGCGCACAGTCGCAGGCGTTTGATAACTTCACACAGCAGGTGAGTGCAGCAGGACAGCAGCTGCAGAATGACAAGAATGTGGCATCTATCATCACATTCTACAAGGGTCTTGTTAAGAAGCCGGCACAGGCTGCAGCAGACTTTGTAAAGAATGCAAATATGGCATCAGGCTTTATATTTATTGGCTTATTTGCCATAGTAGAAGTAGTGCTGTCTGTAGTATATCTGTTATCAAGTGTAATTGGCAGCATAGGCGGCTTTGGATTCTCATTTTACCCGGCGAGCTTCTTTGAGGGAATCTTCTCAGGAATCGTAGGAGAGGCAGTGAGAGTACTCATCCTGGCAGCAGTTATTCTGGTTGTATTAAACGCAGTGCAGAAGGATAAAAAGGTGACATTTGCACAGACACTTTCAGCAGCATGTCTGTATGATGCAGTATACCTTCCGATTATCCTTGTTGCAGCAATCATCGACATAATCCCATTCCAGTTCTTTGGCAATGTGAGCAGCTGGCTGCATACATTTGCGGGTGTAGTAGGATATGTAAGCATATTCTTTGGAGTAAGGGCAATAGAAGAGGATGACAACAAGCTTCCACTCGTGTGTGGACTGGCATTCCTTGCAACAGCCATTGGTTCAACAATTGTAAATGCTATTTTCTAATTTAATATATCTGAAAAGCCGGATCCTGTGAGATTTTCTTGCAGGATCTTTTTTTATTTCTGGCTTTGAATAGCTATCATATATCTTACGATTTGTCAAGTACGAGTTTTGACACTTTTTGTGTAAATTGTCGTTGTTATTGCCATGCGCGGAATTGATGTATAATGATAATTAGATTAATTTGTTTAGTTAAAAACTAGCTGAATATATGAGTCAATGATAATATGAATTCTATAATAAGCAGGTTTATAAAACTCGGGAAGAGAGGCACCTATGACGCATAAAATCAAGGTACAGATGTTTGGCAATTTCAGAATGGACTATAACGGAGCACCATTTGTGGCGGAAAAAATGCATAAGGAAAGCCAGTTCAACCGCATGATGCAGGCTTTGATACACTATTCTGACTGCGGAATAGCAAAGGATAAGCTCGAGGAAATAGTAATCGGTGAGCGTGACATAGATGCACCTCACACGGCACTAAGAGTTATTGTATACAAGACAAAGCAAAAGCTCGCACAGCTTGGACTGCCGGGAAAGAACCTCGTATATTTGGAGGGAGGCATATATTACTGGACTCCGGATATAGAGATAGAAGAGGATGCAGCAGAGTTTGAGAAGCTCTATAACGAGGCCTGTGCACTGGAAAAGCAGATGCTACATGAACCGGAGAGTGCAGAGACAGTGTGTGATGAGCGGATAAAGGAAATAGAAGACAATATGCTTGAGCTGTACATAAAAGCACTATATCTGTATAAGGGAGAGTTTTTGGCGGCATATACAGGCGAGACGTGGATAGCACAGGAGGCCAGACGCTATCACATTATGTTTGAGAAAATCATAAATGAAGCTGCGTATATACTGCGAAAGAGAAAACAATTCAAGGGACTGGAGAAGCTCGGAGTATATGCGGCAAAGGTCGACCCATTCAATGAGTGGGAGGAGCTCATCATGGAGGCGATGGTAGAGACCAGGCGCTATGATGAGGCGGAAGAGCTATACACGGATGTCGTGGACTATTATCTCAGGGAGTGCGGTATTTATCCATCTTCAAGACTCTTGGAAATCCTTGAGAAATACAGTAATCAGATGAATCATGCACATGAGATACTGGAAAACATCCAGGAGGGCATGAACGAGCAGGAGGAAACAGAAAGAGGTGGATATTTCTGCAGCTATCCGGTATTCAGAGGAATATACCAGGCGTCCATCCGTATTATGAAGCGCACAAGGGTACCTGTATATCTCATGCTCTGTACTCTGGAGGACGAGGAAGGCAGACAGGTACAGAGCGAGACAAAGATGAACAAGTATTCAAGGCAGCTTAAGAAGTGCGTTGGTGAATCAATCCGCTACAGTGACATATATACCTCGTATGGAAAGGTGCAGTTTCTTATCATGCTCATCGGAATCAAGCGTGAGGACTGCGAGATAGTGAAAAAGAGAATCAACCGCCAGTTCGCAAAGAAAAATCCGAGAGCCGCAGAGAAATGTCATGTGAACAGTATAGTTTGTGAGTTGTAAAGGAAATAGTACAAATAGGTTGGAAAAGCTACAAGGTGATTTTACACGATTAGAGGAAGTACTAATTTGATTATTTTATATATTATGGAGAAAATGTTATGAATGGTAAAGACAAGATATCAGTAATTATTCCATGCTACAATGTACAAAAATACATTATGAGATGCTTTGATTCAATTTACAGCCAGACATATGGCTTTGAAAATCTCGAAGTGATACTCATAGATGATTTATCAACAGACAATACATGGTCTATATTAGAATCCTTACAAAGACAATACCCGGAGAATGTTATATCTCTTAAAATACAGAAAAAAGGAAAGTGTGGCGGTGCACGTAATCTGGGAATGGATATCTGCACCGGCAAATATATCACATTTGTGGATGCGGACGATTATGTGCATCCGGATATGCTCAGGGTGCTGTATGACAGAATGACAGAGGACGATTATGATGTGGCACAGTGTGGTGTATCGTGCTTTAAAGCAGATAAGCCAAATGTATTAGAAGTAAATGATTTTGAAATTCAAAGGCTTGATTTGGATAATGTTGATAATAGGAAAAATCTCATTATAGGTCTGACCGGATTTACTAATGTAACAGCATGGGCAAAGCTATACTCAACCAAATTTATAATAGAACATAATCTAAGATTTATAGAAGATGTATATTATGAGGATACACATTTTTCTATGCTTTGTGTGTTACTTGCAAAGAAATATTGTAAGGTGCAATCGACATTATACTATTACTTTGAGAATACAGAGGGCATTATACGTTCTGAAATTAGCAATGCAAAGATCCGGGATGCTAAGATTATTATGGATCATATAAGGCAGGCTATTCAAAGTAGAAAAGCAGAACTGGGAAATGTAATTGAGCAGTGTTATTGTGAAATCCAGACATTTTTGTTATGGCACCAATATATTGAGCCATATAGTAGAATAGAAACCTTTATGAATAGGGAACTGGATATTTGCAAAGAAGAGTTTTTAAAGAGTGAACCGGATATATTTAATAATCCATATGTGAAGTTTTTTTCAGATGATGTGGTATTGAAAAGAATGTCAAGGCTGAGAGTAACTGCGAAAAAAATGGATAATGCATACTTTTTGGATAATGCAATGCATATCTGTCTTGGTATACATGATAAGGATGGAAATTACAGTGTCTGGGCTGGAACAACGATGCAATCCATTGTTGAAAACACAAAAGCGCCAATAGTTTTTCATATATTACATGATGACACATTGAACGAAATAAATAAAAATAAGCTGAGTCTTATTGCTGATAATAGTGGAAATGATATAGAATTTCATCATTTTAATTCGGACGTTTTTGGCACGTTTGCTGATTCAATGAATAGATTTGCAATTGGAACAATGTTCAGAATTATGTTGCCCGATATTATGCCGGATTTAAAAAAAATAATATATTTGGACTCTGATTTATTTGTAAATACAGATATTGAAGAATTATGGAACCTAAATATAGATAATTACTGTCTGGCGGCTGCTCAGGATTGTTCGACAATAAGAAATTGGGGAACTCCATACGCTGTAGCAGCAGGGCAGACAAGTCGTGACAGATATTTTAATGCGGGTGTTCTTTGCATGAATCTTGACAATATCAGGAAAAATGGAAGCCTGTTTCAACAGGTTATAGATTATCTGAACGATAATCCACGGACATGGCTTCCTGACCAGGATGCTTTAAATGCCATATTCAGCGGAAAAACCTTATTGATAGATGAAAAATGGAATTATTTTATTGATGAGGCAAGAAAAAATAATGAGAAAGCAGAGAAAAAAATATATCATTATGCTGCAACCCTGTTGATGCTGCATACAAATAATGAAATTGACAGAGCCTACTATTTCACAATACTGAGAACCCCATGGGGAGAGCAGATGGAGGATGGCTTATTGTGTAATTCTATGGGCAGAATTGTGGATAGAACAGCTATGCTGGAGAAGCTGCTAAAAAAAGCTACTCAAAACAATATACGACTCGTATTCTATGGTGGAGAGAATAGCTCTATAAGGAATGCAATGAGGCTATTAAATAGAAAATTCGATAGCTGTGAATGGCATGAGCATTTAAAGGAGAATGAGATTATCTGTGATGATAATACGGTCTATATAGTTTCAGCGGATGCGGACGATAGTAATGGATTAGAAATACTTGCAAATGCCGGATTAGAAAATGGCGAGAATTATTTTATAACACAGAGGTTTTTACATTATACAGAGGGTGGGTTTGCCCTATGATTTTTATTACTGATGAATTAGGTAAGTTTGAGAAAAATATAATAGAGCTGGCAGAAAATATGGGATTTAAAGAATGCAAAACAATAGAAGCCATAGATTTGTTTTGTGGCATATCTGAAAGAAACGATGTGCTTAAGGAAAAAGACAGGTATTATGCATTCATAGATATCCCTCAATATTGGAGTGTTCGTGCAGATGGTCTAAATGGTGCTATATATGATAATAAAACCAAAAAGGCAAACATCTATTTTAAGAATCCGATAGAGAAAAGAATGGTCAGCAGAGTCGAGTGGATTGACAGGAATAATACAGTATATAGAATAGATTATTACAACAAATACGGATATATGTATTGTTCGGAGAATGTGAGTGGCGGCAATGTTACAGTCAGGGAATTCTATGATAGAAATGGTGACATTAAAGTATTAGAACAGACAGGTCCAAAGACATATACCACGTTTGGCACCCGCATTAGTCCGAAGAGCTATAGAGGCTTTGCTGATTATTTGGAAGCTTATCTTAAATATAATAAAATTTATGATGAAAATATATGGCTGACAAGTGATGAGATATTAAATAAATTTGCCTGGGATTATGGTAATTTTAAAATATCATACCTGCCACAAAATAGATTAAACTCAGATTTGACAGTAATAACTCAGACTAACACAGCGTTTCGAATACTGTGCAGTGAAGAGCAGCAGGTCAATTGGTATAAAGAAAATTCAAATTATAAATGCGACAGAGTATATTCATATTTTGAAAATAATGAATTAAAATTTGGAAAAAAGGAAGCACTTACTATTACAGAATCGGATCAGCTTGAGTATATTGAACAGCTTATAAATGACTTTCCGGAAATAACTTTTCATATAGCTGCCAGTACCATTATGTCAGATAAATTAACGAGACTGGATATAAATAATAATGTTGAGTTATATCCATGTATTACGGAACAAAAGAGAAAAGAACTGTTTGAAAGATGCGATATTTATTTGGATATTAATCATTACAGAGAGCTATACAATGCAGTAAACGAGGCAATGGTTAATAATATGATAATACTAGCGTTTGACAATACAGCGCATTCAAAAGAATTATATCCAATGGGAAATATTTTTGAAAGCAGCAACTATGTGAAGATGAAAGAAACTCTAAAAAATATAATAACTAGTCAGACGATATTCAATGAATATATAGACAGGCAAAAGAAGCAATTAAAACAATTAGCTGCAAAAGTAGTTATGGGTGATACAGATGAGAGTATTTGATTTTACATTACTTAGTGGATATGAATTTTCCGGAGTCGATGTTGCTCAGGGATTTAGAGCAAGATTGTTTCTGTCTCTTATACACATCTCC
>ENA-OZKG01000181-OZKG01000181.1-human-gut-metagenome-genome-assembly--contig:-NODE-181-length-12697-cov-5.574197_pt1 | contig 12697 bp, 4 predicted proteins | sample MGYA00244826_ERZ653764 | MGnify/ENA primary metagenome ERZ653764 (study PRJEB26926, sample SAMN06165230) | human gut metagenome | biome: ENVO:00009003; feature: ENVO:2100002; material: ENVO:00002003...
CGTGGGCTCGGAGATGTGTATAAGAGACAGAAATATCACAGAACACCAGCTGGGTTAATTTATCAGCCTCGCCATCCCGCCAGATCTGCATGATGTTCTCTACGCATTGATTGACCTTTGTTCTGGGTTCGTCCGGCAGCATCTGGTTGACGATCCTCTGGTCCAGCCCCAGTTTACGGCCATCCGAGGTAATCTTGAGCATATTGTCCTGGGACGGGTCAACGGTTCCGCTGTGTACCAGCGATGCGCGCTCCGAAAGGGCCTTGACCATTTCCTGCTGATGTTCGGTAGGCTGCGCCACGATGTTGTGGTATTCCACTTCCGGGGTAGGCAGATTCAGCTGGTCGGCAGTCTTAATGTCAGCCACTTCTTTGAACAGGTTCATCAGCTCCGGCAGGTTAAAGAACTTGCTGAATCTCGTTCTTGCCCGGTAGCCGGTGCCTTCCGGTGCCAGCTCCAATGCTGTGACGGTCTCCCCAAATCGGGAAGCCCAACAGTCGAAGTGGGTCATGTTCAGCTCTTGCAGGCGTTCATACTGAAGATAACGCTGCATGGTGTAAAGCTCGGTCATGGAGTTGCTGACCGGGGTGCCGGTGGCAAAAATCACGCCACGGTTTCCGGTGATCTCATCCATATAGCGGCACTTGGCAAACATATCGGAGGATTTCTGCGCGTCCGATGTGGAAAGACCAGCCACATTCCGCATTTTTGTGTATAGAAACAGGTTTTTATAGTTGTGGGCCTCGTCCACAAACAAACGGTCCACACCCAGCTGCTCGAAGGTTACCACATCGTCTTTTCGCCCCTCGGCTTGCAGCTTTTCCAGTCTGGCTTCCAGAGACTTTCTGGTACGCTCCAGCTGCTTGACGGTAAAACGCTCGCCGCCGCTGGCCTGCACCTCTGCGATGCCCTCGGTGATCTCGTCGATCTGCTCATAGAGAAGCCGTTCCTGACGCTCCCGGCTGATGGGGATACGCTCAAACTGGCTGTGTCCCATGATGATGGCATCATAATCACCCGTCGCAATACGAGCGCAGAACTTCTTTCGGTTATGGGTTTCAAAGTCCTTTTTTGTGGTGACTAAGATATTGGCGGAAGGATAGAGACAGCAGAAACGCCGACGCCCACTGCTCGGTCAGATGGTTTGGAACCACAAAGAGAGATTTCTGGCACAAGCCCAGGCGTTTGGCTTCCATCGAAGCAGCTACCATCTCAAAAGTTTTGCCTGCGCCTACTTCATGTGCCAACAGGGTATTTCCTCCATACAGCACATGGGCAATGGCGCTTTTCTGGTGTTCCCGCAGGGTAATGGCCGGGTTCATGCCCCCAAAAGTGATATGGCTGCCATCATATTCGCGGGGACGGGTAGAGTTCATTTCTTCGTTGTACTGGCGCACCAAAGTCTGGCGGCGCTCCGGGTCTCTCCAGATCCAGTCCCTAAAGGCTTCCCGGATCGCCTGCTGTTTTTGAGCCGCCAGGGTGGTCTCCTTGGCGTTCAGTACGCGGCGCTCTTTTCCGTCTGCGTCCTCTATGGTGTCATAGATACGGACATCCCGCAGGTTCAGGCTGTCCTCCAAAATCTTGTAGGCATTGGCACGGCTGGTTCCGTAGGTGGTGTAGGCTGCCACATCGTTGTAGGATACGGAAGATTTCCCCTTGATCTGCCATTCAGCGGTAAAGGACGAATAGTTGACCTCGATACTGCGCTGGAGATAAAACGGGGTGTTGAAGGTCTCGTACATAAACTGCTGGATGTACTCTTTGTCGATCCAGGTAGCGCCCAGACGCACCTCGATCTCCGACGCATCCAGGTCTTTGGGCTGGGCGGCGGTAAGAGCTTCCACATTGACTGCAAAAGAAGGGTCCTGCTGTGCCGCCCGCTGCGCCTGACGCAGCTTGCGGCGCACATTCCCGGACAGGTATTCATCAGCAGTCACAAAATGGGGTGTGCCGTCCTGTTCCAGCTGTCCCGGTACACGGAAGATCACGCCTTGCAGCTCTCCGGCCAGTTCTTCTTTTGTTTTTCCGGTAAGCCGACTCATATAGCTCATATCTACGCAGGCCTTTTCCGAGATGGACACCGCCAGTGCTTCGCTTGCCGTATCCACAGTAGCCACTGCCTGATGGGGCTTGATGGTCCGTTTGGTGAACATATCCGCCTTGCGCTCCAGCTTTCCGTCCTCGTCGATAACTTCCAGCGCACAGAGCAGGTAATAGGAAGAATCGTCTGCATAGGCCAGACGGTTTGCACGGTCATTGATGAGACCGTATTTGGCAGAAAAGCTGTCATAGAGGCTGTTCAGTTCCGCCTGCTTCTCCCGAATGGTGCTGTCCGGAACCGCTGCATCCATCTGAAGGTCGATCAGTTCCTGCACACAATCACGCAGTCCCACAAGACCTTTCACGCGGGCTTCGGCGGTGGCGTTGAGGTCAGGGCGCACCATGCGGCTGTTTTCCCGATAGTACACCTGCCCGTCTACAATGGCATAGGAATAGTTCTTCACATTTGGGTCGGCAGGAATGGAGGTGTCAATGGCTTCGCCTTCGCCCAGCTCCGGCAGCTCTGCCTCCTGATAAGTGCCATGAATGTACTTCACAGCATCATGCAGCTGGTCGGAAAGCTCCAGTCCCTCGATAGGGTTCACGGTGTAGTCCATACCATGAGCAGTGCTTACCGGCTCCTGTCTGCCCAGCACCATTTCCGGGTGGTCGATAAAATACCGGTTGATGGCAAATCCGTCCTCCGTCTGTCCGGTTTGAGTCCATTCCGGCACGATGTCCAGCGGGCGGTCCCGTTTTTGGAGGAAGATGATGTCCGATACCACCTCGGCACCGGCATTCTTTTTGAACGCGTCATTAGGCAGACGGATAGCTCCCAGCAGCTCGGCACGCTGGGCAAGATAGCGGCGCACGGTGGAATCCTTGGCATCCATGGTATAGCGGGAGGTCACAAAAGCTACCACACCGCCGGGACGCACCTGATCCAGTGCTTTGGCGAAAAAGTAATTATGAATGTTGAAATTCAGCTTGTTGTAGGCTTTGTCATTGACCTGATACTGACCAAAAGGCACATTGCCGATGGCAAGGTCAAAGAAGTCCCGCCTGTCAGTGGTCTCAAAGCCGCCTACTGTGATGTCCGCCTTGGGATAGAGCTGCTTTGCGATGCGCCCGGAAACAGGGTCCAGCTCCACGCCGTACAGACGGCTGTTTCGCATTTCCTCCGGCAGCATACCGAAGAAATTGCCCACACCCATAGATGGCTCCAAAATATTTCCGGTCTCAAAGCCCATGCGCCCCACCGCTTCATAGATTGCCTGGATAACCGTAGGGCTGGTGTAATGGGCGTTGAGGGTAGAGCTTCTGGCGGCGGCATATTCCTCCGGGGTCAGCAGCTCTTTCAGCTGGGCATACTCGGAAACCCATGCCGGTTTTTCCGGGTCAAAGGCATCTGAAAGACCGCCCCAGCCCACATAACGGGAAAGAATCTCCTGTTGTTCGGGGCTTGCCTGCTGTCCGGCAGATTCCAGCTCTTTCAGCAAACGAATGGCATTAACATTTGCCTGGAACTTGGCTTTTGGACCGCCTTCACCCAAATGCTCATCGGTAATGCGGAAGTTCTGTGCATTGCGGCGCAGGTTAGCCTTGTATTCCTCATAGGAGGCTTCCTCGGCAGTTTTGGCATTGGGGAAGGTCTGCCACTGGCCGTTGACCTGAATGGAAACCGGGTGTTCATCCAGAACTTCCTCAAAGGTTTTCTCCGGCTCTGTTACAGGGGCTGGCGGCTCCGGCTCCTCAATATGCAACCGTTCCACCACCACATCATAAGGTAGATGGTTCTTATCGCCCGGATAGACGGCCACGGTCTCGGAATGAAAGGCCGGGGATTCAGCAGACGGTTGGGGCTGTTCTTGTCCAAAGCCATCCAGCTGACGGGCATACATCCCGCGCAGCAAAGGCGCAACCTCATCCCAGCGGAAATACAGCACAGCCAGACGCTTTTCCTCTGCATCCATGACTTCCAGCTCCATGCCCTGTGTCGTGGTACGGTAATCGGCAATATCGCCGGTCTCCAGATTCAGGGTCTCGATCTCACGGGGATAGTTTCTACTCAGCCAGTAGGCGATCTCGCTGTTGCTCCTGCCGGATTGCAGTAGCGTGGAAAGCTGCTGTTTATCTGCTTCATCCATCAGTCCATGGGACAATACATCCCGCAAGTCTTGATCTGCCTTGTCCGGGTCAATGGGAAGAAACTCGGTATAGTAAGCATTGCGGCGGTCTGCCCGAAGCAGCTGCTCGAACTGTTCTTTGCGCTCTGCCCGGTAGATGGGATATACCATCCCGGTGGGCAGAAGCTGTACGGTGTCCTCCCGCAGCTCGGTGATCTGATAGGCGTCATCCTCGATATACACGGTATCGCCCACGGCATAGACCGGGGCGGCTGGGTCATAGGAGGTTCTTTGCGGAATTGGGCGGCGAACTGCGTCATATTCCTCATCGGAAATGGAAACTTCGGAAGTCTGCTCTGTCTCGGCATCTGCAATCTGCTCTGCATCTGACATCACCTGTTGGATAAACGGATCATTGTCCAGTTTTTCCGGGTCTGCCACCTGTCCGTTGACGATCCCTCTTTCTTCCAGAGCTTCCCGGATGGCGATTGGGTCGATGTTGTCAAAACGATCCTGTTCTTCTTCGGTATAGAACCGGTCCTCCTGAATCAGCTGGGCAAGCCTGCGCTGTACCTTCGGCCAGGGCAGCTGTGTTTCCTCCGGGCTTCCGGCACGGACAACGAACGGGCTGTTGCTGCCACCGTATTCCTGAGCCAGCCATGCAGCTGTATCCTTCTCTCTTGCATGGTCTTTCATATAACGGACGACAGCGTGTTTACTCTCGATATTGCCGTTCCAAACACAGAGAGCTTTGTCAATATCCTCCTGAGAAAGAGGGCGCAGAAGCTCATGGAGCTTTGGATAGGTTTCGTCGATCACTTCCCGGTGCAGGCGCTGGCGGAACTCCGGCACATCCGAATAAAGGCGGATCAGCTCCATATCCTTAGAGCCAAGAACCGCACGGCGCACAGCGGCATTGCCCTCGATGACAGCATTTTCACGGTCAGAATGCCCGCAGGCATTGCGGTATGCGGCATCCTCGGAAATAGCGGCAGTCACCACAGGCTTATACTGCTCAAACTGCTCCCGAAGGGTAGGCTTTGGCGTTTCTTCCTCTATCTCCGGCTGCTGGGCTTGAATGGCATCTTCTTCTGCCAGATCCTTTTCAGCCTGGATTTTGTCATACTGCGCCTGTTCCTGTTCGGTAAGATAGCGGTCTTTCTGGACAAGTGAGGTAATGCGCTTGGCAACCTTTTCCCAGTTCAAGTGAACATCCGGGCAGTCCTGCTTTTTATAGTGCAGTCCTTTCCCATCGTGATCTTCGCCGCTGTGTGTTGCGCCGGACAGGGCATGAGAGCGTCCGCCAATGCCATACTCGTCTTTGAGGAATCTCACTTTCTCCTTATCCGTATGATTTGCCATGAAGAACGCATAGATACGGCCTTTTCCTCCGGCGAAACTGCTTCCGCCGGTCATGGCGGCGTCGATCTCATCCTCGGTAATAAAGTGCTGGACGGTTGGCACTTGGGAAAGCTCTGAAGAAAAGGTCCTGCGGGGCAGGTCAAGGTCCTTCAGGTTCTCCCAGATCTCCCTCGGTCTATGATAGTGAAAACGCAACAGGTCACGGTCCTGCTGATAGGCAGTCCAGAAGGCGGCGTATTCTTCCTTGAGGGTCTGGCGGAAAGCCGGGTCACTCAGCTGCTCCGTCAGGCGGCGAGTCTCCTCCGGGAAACCATTGCCTTTGATCTCTGACAGGCAGGACAAATATCCGGCTTCTCTGGCACCCTCACTGAGATCGTGATACAGATACCAGAGCTTTTCCGAGAGGAGGGAGCGTTCATAGCCTGCCGCTTCCGCAAGCTCCACATTGGAGGCAAACTGGCCGCTCTCCAAAAGCTCCCCGATACGCTCTGCGGCGCTCTCCCAGGAAATGACCTGGGCAGACCTGTCATAACGGACAGACTTCCCGTGGGAAAGATGGATACCATCCTCGGCATACCATGCGCTCACACTGCCAAGGCCATTGCCGCCGTGGTACAGCGTTTTCAGTATCTCGGCAATCTCAGCGGTGGTTTTCTGCTTTTCAAAGGCTGCAACCACACGCTCCCTTTGACGGTCTGTATTGCCGCCCAAACGCAGCACATGGTCGATGTCATTTTGGGCAAAAGAAAAAGCAGAGGATGTATGCGCTACATTCTCTGCTTCATCTATGGATTGGATCTGTTCCGCTTCGGAGAGGAACAGGTTTAGAGTCAGCTGTTGATAAGCTCCGCCATCAGGATTTCCTCGGCCTGAGCTTTGCAGGTGTTCATCAGCCCCACCCACTTCATGGGATCGCTGGCTTTCAGGTCCTCGGTGGCTCCCGCTTCCTTCGCCAGCTGGGGCATCATCTGCTCCAGTCTGCTCTGGGCGGTCTCGTCGATCTCCAGAAGGTGCGGGTACAGCTTCTCGCTCAGCAGCATCTGGTTGTAGAGGATGGGACGGTGTTCCTTCAGGTAGGTTTTCCTCATCCTTCCGTACTTGCCCAAGGGTTTCTCCGGCTGCTGGCTCAGCTTCAGGTCGGGAATCAGATAGTCTCCGTTCTGGATATAGGTCATGGGATTGTTCATCTTGTTTGCTCCTTTCTTGGTTGGCTTCGCGCTCTGCATTTCGGACGGTAACGCCGATCTGCCGCAGCACCTGCTGGTTGATCTGGCTGACCGCTGTTCCCAGCGCTCCGATGGTTGCCGGAGTATTGAAATCAAAGATCGCCATGAAATCTTCGTGGTCGAAGTAGCGTTCCGGCTCCAGTCCACAGCGGGACATCAAAGCGTAAGTGATACTGACGGTGGCTGCTGCCTTGAACTGTACTCCGATGTTAAACTCATCATATTCCTCCAAAAAGGAACCGTCAACGATATAGAAGAAGTCCTGCTGATGCTCCGTCCAGTATTCCTCAGCCAGTTTTCCGGCTACCTCGGTGAGCTGTCCGGCAAGGTCATCACCGGAAACATCATAGGTGCGCTCAAGCATGGCCTGCACCGAATCCAAATGGCGCTCCTCCAGCTGCCACAGCCAGGGAGTGCGGGAATGTTCACGGGTTCCGGTGTCGGAAATATCAAAAACATAGCGCAGGCGGGGCCTGTCCCCGGAATCGTCCACCAGAGCAATTCCCTTGGAGCCGCGCCTTACATACCGGCCCATCTTTTCATTCCACAAATCGTACTCTGCACAGGCGGTGGCGTCCGGACGCTGGGCGTAGATCATCAACTGCTCATGGAACGGGTACTTGTAAAGGCGGGAAGCAGTGGTGAGAAACCCTGCCCATTCCTGCCAGCTCCCCGTGAGCTGCGTTGTCACCTTCTCCGCCATCTGTGCATATAGTTCAGCTTTGGTTGGCATAGTGTTCTGTCCTCCTTTCAGTTTTGGGGTAAAAAGGTGGGGTGGCATATTGCCACCCCATCCCTGCGATTATAGTGTTTACTGGTCAAAATCCGGATACAACTCCAGCTCGGCAAACTCGGCATCACTCATGGCCTGGAGCTTGCCCAGTGCGCTGTCTGTCAACTCCCGCAGCTCGGTTTCCTCCGGCGAAAGCTCGCCGCGCATCTCACGCAAACTGTCAATCAGCCCGGTGCGGCTGCCGGTATTGTAAATGCACATCAGGTTCATTTCCTCAAAAGTAAAGTTTCCCATATCAAATCTCCCTTTCCGCACTCTTTTTTGGCGCTGTCTTTTTGTGTTCTGCCTTGGGCTGGCTTTTCAGCTGCTCCATGACGGACTTTTTCTTTTCACGTTCCTCCCGATGGGCAGCGGCAGCCAAATCCATGAGGGAAATGGGCTGACCGCTGCGGGCCTGCTGTTCCAGCTCTGCCACCGTAGGCTCTTTTGCGCCATTGTTGATGATACCGTCGATCATGCCGTAATCGTCCTCCACGGCCATCTCCGCATTTTTCAGCGGATTTTCCGGCAGGAATCCGGGGATCTGGGTAAAACCAACACTGTCACAGTAATGACAGGATACCTTACCATCCTGCTTGATCGCAACGATGTCACTGACACTCATAGAAGGACTGTGAAAATCCGCCGGTTTTTGCAGATTAAACTGCTCATATAGTTTTTCCAGTTGCTCCGGCACCGTGCCAGACTCCCTCAGAGGAGCTGTGTAAATGAGGTCATAATTGCTGCGGTCTATGGAAATGGCATGAGACTTTAACCAGTCCAGATTCATAAAGCGCACATTCTGCGGATCGTCACGGCTCACCTGATAGATGGCAAAGCAATCTCTGTTCTGGGATAGAAATGCCTGTTCGCGTTCCTGCTGATGTTCCTGACGCTCCATGACCTTTTCGTGGAACTGAGGGCTTTTCTCCCATTCCTCACGGTCCACACCGAAAAGGCCGCCATGATCCATGATTTCCTGCGAGTCAAATACCATACTCTCCGTATTGTCCTCATGCAGCACATAGACAGTCAAACCAGCGGCATCCAGTTCCAGCGCCCGTTCTCTGGTGACAGGGAGCATCCCATCATAGAAGTAGCCGTATTCCTGCATATCCAGTACAGATACCTGCTCATCAGGCATAGGGTATTCATCCAGCGTCTGCTCTTGTACTTCCGGCAGCTGAGAAGAAGCCGTCATCTGACTGGCCTCTGCCTGCATCTGCTGATAGGCCGCTTCCTGCAAGGTCTCAATCATGGACATAGGAGCGTGTCTGAGCGAAGTGCTGTCCAGATTGTTGTCATCACAAATCTGGAGAACTGCATTTTTGCGGGAAAGCTCCGGCATATCCAGCTGACCGCCATCCAGCTCTTTCATGGATGCGGCATCGTAAAGGGTATAGTCCCAGCCACTGTCACAGGGCTGGATATGAAGATAAGTGGCATCGTCGATCAGAAACAAAGCCTCCTGCTGGTTGGCATCCGCCCCCAGCACTTCCATTTCCGGCATTGCCGCAGCCAGTTCCTTTACCGCTTTTTGCACCAGAGGATTATCACGGTAATAGTCGATTGCCTGGATGGTGTCCAGGTCAATGGTCTGGCCGGTCAAAATCGGAAAAGGTCCTTCATAGTCGCTTCCGTCTTTCAGCTCAAAACCAATGCCCTTGATCCCGTTCATTCGTTCTGCCGGAATCTCCTGATAAATGCGGATTGCTTCCTCCAAAGACAGGTTATCGTGGTATTCTCCGAGGTTTGGAAATTCCATGCACTCTGCTACATAGTAGGTCAGATCGCCGGTCTGCTGTCTATCAGATACCTTAGCGGCATCTTCTGGCTGCTCTATCGGGGCGGTTTCCGGCTCTACCTTTGCATGAGGGTCGATTCCGCGCTCTTTGCAGATTTCCTTATAGTGGCGCTCAATGTCGGAGATCAAAGTGCCGGAGGTTTTGTTGATGGTCTCCAAACTGGCTCTCAGTTCTTTCAGCTCCTTGCCTTGACTCCAACTGGCAATATAGCCAAAGCTATTTTCTCCAGTCTCGATGCCAAAATATTTGCAGACTGCATAGGAGATGCTTTCAGCCTCCACTTCTTCCGTGTGACGGTTTTTGATTGCCTGTTTTTCTGCGGTTGCATCTTCCTCAACTGCAAGACGCCATTCAAACTGATTTTCGTCCACATAGCGCCAATCCATATCAGAAGCAAACTGTTCGGCTTCTTTTTCTGTGGCAAAATCCAGCTTGAAATCATGCTTAGTTCCACCTTCACTCTCCAGCACAACCTTCCATGACGGTAGCATTTCATATTTTTTAGGGTCATGGAGCTTGCTGTGGGCAATCTCGTGTACTGTGGCTGAAACCGTCTGAACCTCACTCATGCCCTGACGAATGGCAATTTTCTGATGATCGGCAGAAAAATAGCCGTCCGTATCGGCGGCCATTGCTTCAAAAGTAATCGGCACCGGTGCGCTGCGGCACAGGGCCTCCATGAATGCCTCATAATTTGGCACATTGCCGGAAAGGGAGGAAGCAAGCTCCGGCAAAGGTTTCCCGTCGGTCTGGCTCACATCAAAGACCTTGACCGGACGAAACATGGGGATCTCGATTTCTTTTTCCTCTGTGACGATCTTTCCGTCTTTATCCAGAATCGGAGCCTTGGTATCCGGGTCCAGCTTCTGCTCCTCGATTTTCTTCTTATACGGTGTGGGAGCGATGATGGTAATGCCATGCTCGCCCTTTTTTACATGACGCTCAAACTGGTCTTTCCACTTATTGTATCCGGCTACCAATGTGGCATCCGGCTTCTGCATATAGATGAGCATGGTGTTGTTTACCGAATAGCGGTGAAATCGGGACATGACGGACAGATAGCGCATATACTTTTCGCTTTCAAACAGTTCTTTGATGCCCTGCTCGATGCCATCTGTGATTTCCCTTAGCCGTTCTCGGTTGGTGGGTTTATTCTCAGCCATGATTTTCAATCTCCTTTCCAAGTGTGTGATTTCTGCTGTGTGTTCTGCAATCCATGCCTTTTGTTCTTCTTCACTTTCATAAAGAAAAAGGTCCAGCAGGTACTCTACATAGGTTTTCTTCTGGATTGCTTCCACAAAGCGGGGGTGCGGTTCTTCCTCCGGTGTCCTGGGAGAACGGTCGGCTTCCCATTTTTTCAGCAGATAGTAGTAATCGGACAGTACGCGGTAACAGCGCTGTCGATCCTCCCGAAACTTCTGTGCCTCGGTTTTTTGCCGGACATATCTCCTGCGGGGCGGGGCCTGACTGTCATAGATCAGGCCAAAGTCCTGTGCCAGTTTCTCCGCCGCTTCTTTTGGGGAGAGGTCAAAGAGCTTTGCGGTAAAGTCGATCACATCCCCATCTTCACCGCAGCCAAAGCAGTGGAACCGCTGGTCTACCTTCATGCTGGGGTTCTTATCATCGTGAAAGGGACAGCAGGCCATGCCATTTCGCCTGACTTTTATCCCGTAAAACTCTGCCGCTTCTCTGGTGCTGACCGACTGCTTGACTGCTTCAAATACATTCTCTGCCATGTGCCTTTAACTGCCGGACTTTTTCACAGGGGGCTGGTATCCGGCGGCTTTCGCACGCTCACTGGCAGCTTTGCGGCGTTCTGCGCTGTATGGCTCCCTGACTGATACACACCGCTTGGGGACGGTAAAGTTATGGGCGTCCTTTCGGGTGATCTGGTCGGGGTGCTTTTTTGCCAGCAGTTCCAGCTTCTCCATCAGACGGGGATCGTGGGTGTAGACCTCAGCCATTGGTTCTGCCTGGTTATAGAGGAGAATGGTTTCCCGTTCCACTAAAGAGAGCTTCATCGGCTGCCTCCTTTCCGCTGGTCAAATTCCAGCTTGAAGTTGGCATACTGTCCATCGTCCTCCAAAACCACAGTGGCATCGTAGGTCTTGCCGGTTTTCTCCGAATATAGCCCCGTCACACGGACACGGCCATCTTTCAGCAGTGCAGACACCACAGCCTTGGTGGGCTGTTTTTTCTTGGCAGCCCACCATTTGTTGTTTTTCCAGATTGCAAATTTGCAAGAATCATTCTGACAGAAGAAGCCTTTTTGCAGTTCTGCAACTTCACCGCCGCAGCGAGGGCATTTGCCCACCACCTCACGGGGCGGAGTGAACAGGTACTCGGTTCCCTTGATGACCTGATAAGTCCCCACCAGATCTTTCAGCATGGTGCTGATCCCGTCCAGAAACTCCTCCGGGGCAAGCTGCCCGCGCTCGATCTCTCCCAGGCGGTACTCCCACTCGGCAGTCAGAAGCGGCGATTGCAGTTGTTCCGGCAGAACGGTGATCAGGGAAACTGCATCGTGGGAAGGGAGAAGCTGCACCGTTTTCCTGCTCTTTTTTCGTTCCAGAAAACCGGCAGATACCAGCTTTTCCAAAATACCGGCACGGGTGGCCGGTGTCCCCAGACCTTTTCGTTCGCCATCCTCCGGCATATCCTCTTTTCCTGCAGTCTCCATCGCGGACAATAGGGTGTCCTCCGTAAAGTGCTGGGGCGGACTGCTTTTGCCTTCTTTGACGATTACAGTAGCAACCGAAAGGGTCTGTCCTTCGGTCAGCTCCGGCAGGGCTTTCTCTGCGCCCTCTTTTTTCGGCTCTGCATCCTTCATTTTGGCACGGTAGGTGTCCTCCAGTGCTTTCCATCCGGGGTGCTTCACCGTTTTTCCTTTTGTGGTAAACTCCCCACCGGCACACGCTGCAATCACAACGGTTTCCGAATAGATATGGGGCTGGGCCACGGCGCACAGCAGACGCAGGGCCACCAGCTCCAGCACCGCTTTTTCTCCCGCAGGAAGGGCAGAAAGGTCTGCATCCTTGAGATTTCTGGTAGGGATTACTGCGTGGTGGTCAGTTACTTTCTTATCGTTGATGACCGCATGGGAGTCACAGGTAATGGCGATCCCTTTGCGAAACGGCATAGCATTGGCAACCAGATTCACCAGCACCGGCAGGCTGTCTGCCATATCACCAGTCAGATAGCGGCTGTCAGTACGGGGATAGGTGCAGAGCTTCTTTTCATACAGGCTTTGCAGATAGTCCAGGGTCTGCTGGGCTGTAAATCCAAGCAGGCGGTTGGCATCTCTTTGCAGAGTAGTCAGGTCATAGAGGGCAGGCGGCTTTTCGGACTTTTCCTTGCACTCCACCT
>ENA-OZKG01000194-OZKG01000194.1-human-gut-metagenome-genome-assembly--contig:-NODE-194-length-12046-cov-4.622717_pt1 | contig 12046 bp, 5 predicted proteins | sample MGYA00244826_ERZ653764 | MGnify/ENA primary metagenome ERZ653764 (study PRJEB26926, sample SAMN06165230) | human gut metagenome | biome: ENVO:00009003; feature: ENVO:2100002; material: ENVO:00002003...
TACGAGATGCTCAGGAGTCTCGTGGGCTCGGAGATGTGTATAAGAGACAGTGCCACAGGTGCTTCGTTTCATCGAGTTCGCCTTCTTTCAGCTTATATTCTTTATATTCAGGAGCGTCCTTGGTATAAAAGAAACTCATAAAGGGACTGTTCGCCACAAAAGGCACAATTCCTTCGGCTTCATAGTTCCAGAATTTCAGACCACCAATCCATACAAAAATTACAAGGATTGCCACACGGATAAGATTGATACCCAGTTTTTGGGCAGATGCTGCTATTGTTAAAAACGCAACAAACAGAGATTTTAATTTTGCCATCATTGCTTTCATTATTAAAAGATTTAACTTCCTGGTACAAAGGTCGGTGGTTTTCCCCCTCCGGTAAATGGCAATTTCCCCATATAGGTTGGCAATTATTCCCGCTTCTCTCTTTTCCGGTATTCCGAAAGGCTCTCCTTGTTCATTTTCTTAAAGAAACGGCTGAACGTAGCCAAATCCTCAAATCCCAGAATCTCACTGATTTCTTTCGCACTCTTACCCGTATAAAGCAACAAGCGCTTGGCTTCCGCATCCACGCGTTCATGAATGACACGCAAAGGAGAAGAAAGTCCGTAAAGGGAAAAGAGATTAGAAATAGTCTTGGGAGAACGGCACAACATATCAGCATAATCCTGTACTTGCTTCTTCTCCTTAAAATGACTGTCAACCAGTACATAAAACTGACGAATCACATCAAACATGTTCTCACGTCCCGGGTCCACATCAAACTTTTCACGGGCTATGCGGGTACAAGTGATAATGAAACGTTTCAGAATAATACGCAACATTTCTTCCTGCAAGTTGTCTTGTATTCCACACTCCCCCCTGAAAATATCGACAATACTGTCAAGACGGGCCGACTGGGAAGGCGAAAGCTTCAAACGCATGACACGGGAAGAACCGTTAAACAGGAATCCGTTACAAGACACCTCGCTGTCATGCCCGTAAATACAATAAAAGTTACTATTGAATAAAAAAGTGAGGTATTCACCGTCCACTCCCCTTATCTGCACATGATGCAAAGGAGTAAGCGAAATCATTTCCTCTTTTTCCAGATGCATCACCACATGATCCACTTCCACATCCAACGCTCCATGCCGCACCCATATAAATTTATAAAGACTCCTGTCACACTGCAAAAAGGAGTTTTCATGGAAACAGGAAGTCATTGCTATATTTCCATTCAATTTAGTACGTAAGTGATATTCCATAACTACTTCTGATTAAGTGATGTTCCCCTACTTTTTCAAAAATAAGATGACGGGATAAATATAAGACTATTCCTTTATATAAAAAAGAAATAGAACAAAAGAATGACTTCCCCTCCCACTCCCTTTATCAGCATTCGCGCCCCACTGCCATATCGGCCGGCAGGAATTCCCATCCAATCATCTCCCATCTGCCTATACGAAAACTTTCCATCCCGTCCTGTCTCTTTTAATATTTGTTAAACTTTTCCATTTCTTCGTCCACTCATTAATTTAATAGTACATTTGTTGCATCACAAGCATCATAGCTATATAACAAAAGAAGAGTAGGACATCAATAATGGACAGAAATCTTAAAAGAACGTGTGTAGCCCATATACAACGGTTACTGATATGTACCTGTATATTCACCTTCTTTGCAACCATCGGCAAAGCCTCCCATGTACAGGAAAACACCGAGGCGGGGAACTATATTCTGATTCTGAACAGCTACAACGAATCCTCCCCCTGGAGCAACAGCATCACCACCCCCATCGTTCACAAAATAGCCGGAATAGAGAACATGGACGCTTACATAGAGCATCTGAATCTTTTTATGGTAGGCGACTCCACTAAAATCGAGAGATTCTCAGAAATTCTTTCTTCGAAATACGGCTCCACCCCTCCCCGCCTGCTGGTATTCATTGGGAGCATGAGCCTGATTTTCAGAGAAGAGATTCAATCTTTATGGGGTAAAGTACCTGCCATTGTATGCGGAGCCGACCCCTATGTGTACCATGAGAAATTCTACAGGCAGAGAGATACAGTCACCCCCGAAGAAAAGACACACATGAGCGAATTGGCAGAAGAGTTCAATTTCACCTACATGCACACCCCCATCTATCTGGAAGAAAACGTGCAACTGATGTGCAGGATGATTCCCGGTATGAAGAAACTGATTTTCCTGGGAGACGGCATCTACCCCAATCCGGAATATGACAAGCAACTGCGAGAGCTGATTAAAGACAAATACCCGCAAATGGATTACGAATACATCTCCTCGCGTACCAACAGTCTGCATCAGCTATATAACGCCGTGCGTAAAACAGACAAGACCACAGGCATTCTGGTATCCACCTGGTTCACCGAATCGTTCACTTCAAGCAATTTTCTGATTAATGCCTACAGAAGTATCGCCAGCATCTCCGCCCCTTTGTTCACCATCCGCTATGCAGGTATGGATGACGGCGGCATGGTAGGAGGATACATGTATAATGACCAAATCTTTACCAGGCAATTACTGAAAACGATAGACGAGATACTACATGGGAAGAAAGCCAGCGACATACCTTTTTATGAACCCAACGAAGCACACCCCGCATTCAACTACACAAGACTGGTAAATAAAGGACTCGATCCCGACCTATGCCCTGGTGACACCGTTTTCTATGACAAACCGGCCAACTTTCTAAACAAATATAAATGGATCATCCTAAGTGTACTCATTGCTTTTATACTGATGGCCGTGGCACAACAAAAACGCATCCAAATGCTGAAAGCGCTGAGACGCGCCCAGCAAAATGAAATAGACACGAACACACAATATACCAATCTGATAGACAATATGCCTATCCTTTACATGAAAGAACAGGTAATATGGGACAAAGAAGGGAATATCGCAGACAGCATTTATATGGATGTCAACCGCTATTTCGAACGATGTTTCTTGCCCAAATCCGAGGTGATAGGGAAAAGAGCCTCTGAAATTTTCCCGGAGTCCTTGCCGGAGTTCACCCATTTCATGGAACTCACCTTAAAAGAAAAGAAATCGATCACCTTCCCATATTATTTTAAGACCGTCAACATCTTCTATGATGTTGTCCTGAATTGCTCTACCGAACCGGACACAGTGGATGTGTTCTGCATGGACAGCACCGAACTGCACAATGCGCAGCAAATGCTGAGCGCCACGAACCATAAACTTTCCATGGCACTGGAAGTAGCCAACATCGTACCTTGGAAATGGAATTTGAAAGACCATACCATTTTATGCGACCTCAACCGCCCCATTGTCATGGCGGCCATGCCGGGAAGCATCAGCGAAGATCAGTTGAGCGTTTCGGACGAGCAATACTTCGCTAAAATCATTAAAGAAGACCGCCCGCGCGTGATACAGGCCTACCGTGACCTGGCAGACGGGAAAATAGAGAAAGTAAAAGAGGAATACCGCGTGCTGGCCAATGACGGAACACAATGGAAAATAGACTGGATAGAAGCGCAGGCAGCTGTGGAAAGCAAAGACGAAAACGGAATGCCGCTCACTTTGGTAGGATCTTCCCTAGTCATAACTGAACGGAAGAAAATGGAAGACGAACTGCTTTCAGCCAAGGACCGCGCGGAAGAATCCAACCGGCTGAAGTCCGCTTTTCTTGCCAATATGAGCCACGAAATACGCACTCCGCTAAATGCTATCATCGGTTTCTCAAACATCCTTGCTGCTGCAGAAGAGGAACAGGAAAAGCAGGAATATATCAATATCATTGAAAGTAACAACACGTTGCTGCTGCAATTAATCAGCGACATACTGGACTTATCGAAAATAGAGGCCGGTACATTAGAGTTCAGCTATTGCAACATAGAACTGAATGACATTATTTCCGAGATAGAAAGTGTCACCCGTTATCGGACAGAGAGCAACGGCATTCAACTGATTGTACAGAAAGGACTTCCCTCCTGCCTCATAAGAACGGAAAAGAACCGTCTGATGCAGGTACTGAACAATTTACTGAACAACGCCAGCAAATTTACCTCACAAGGAAGCATCACCTTCGGCTACAAACTATGCGACAAAGAACTTTATTTCTATGTTAAAGATACCGGTTGCGGCATTCCAGCCGACAAAGTGAACTCCATATTCGGACGTTTCGTCAAACTGAACTCTTTTGTACAGGGTACAGGACTGGGGCTATCCATTTGCCAGACAATTGTAGAGCACATGGGAGGACGCATCGGTGTTGAGTCCGAGGAAGGAAAAGGATCCACTTTCTGGTTCACCATTCCCTACCAGCCTGCCGCTGCAGAGAACAAGAGAGAGGAAGAGCATCAACTCATTTCCGTGCAAAAAGACAAGCTGACCATTCTGATCGCCGAAGACAATGAGAGCAATTACCGGCTGTTTCAATCTATCTTGAAACGAGAATATAACCTGGTACATGCCTGGGATGGAAAAGAGGCGGTCAATTTGTATAAGCTCCATACCCCTCAGATAATTCTGATGGATATCAATATGCCGGTGATGGATGGCTATGAGGCCACCCGGGAAATACGAAAACTATCCTTGGATGTGCCTATCATTGCTGTTACCGCTTTCGCCTATGCCAGTGATGAACAACGGGCCATGGAAAACGGCTTCGACGGCTATATGGCCAAGCCCATCAGCGCCCCGCAACTGAGACAACAGATTGCTGCCATATTACAGAAACGCATTATCTTGTTATAATCTCCGTTTTTTCCATTATACTCAGCCGAAATCCGACGTAGAGACCGATCTGACTCCGCAACTATAAACAAGAAAACGACCGAAAGCGCCACAAGGATGGGAAACTAAAGCTGATTATAACGTAAATGCGAAGTTAATTCATCACTTCAGCTCCATTAAGTCTTTTTTTCAGTACCATTAAAGCATTTCTTACGGTCACCTTTTACAGACTGCGACAGCAGTCCGTATGTTTCACTGCGGCAGACCGTACAGTCCACTGTAGCAGACTGTACGGTCCACTGCCGAAGACTATAGTAACAGTCCGCACAAAAAGACTTAACAGTCCGCATGACAAGGCCTGATATACCCGACAAAAAGTATTAATCCCCCATATCTAAAAAAAGTTCCCCCTTGCTCACCTTCACAGGCTATGCAAGAGGGAGATTCCATGCTAACTCTTAACCTAATAAATAAACGACAAAATCATTCTTTATATCTTAAGGCTCCGGCAGGCAGTTTCTCACCTTTCTCACCAAAGCTCTTCAATGCGTCTTCCGGTTCAATGGTTACTTTACTTTCATCCAGCATGTTCCGGTCAAGGCCGAACACGTCTATAAAGAAATCATAAACCGCATTGCGCTTGTTCGGACCGAAATCATGGCGTTCTTGCGGCAAATGTACATTGCTCACCTTGTCCGTCGCACCGTAAAAACCGTAGATGCGTTGCAAGTAAGGATATTCCAAACGGGGAACCGTGGCTGTCCAGTCTCCTCCGTCGGAAACCACCAGCATGGGACGCGGGGCAAACAGGGCAGCCAGCTCCGCATTGCAAGTTCCTCCACCTGCCAACTGGATGGGCTTGCCACTTTCACACGGGCAACCGCCATCAAAATGAGAAGCCAGACTGACCACAGGGGCGGCAGCTGTAAAACGGTCGTCCAGGACGGTAAGCAACACCGTCTGCGTTCCTCCGCCGGAACCACCGTTCACGCCGATGCGTGCAGGGTCTATATCTTTACGGTTTGCCAGCATATCATCCAGTATCAGCAATCCGTTCATGGCCTGAATGGTGTGCGCGTCACTGGTATGGTGCGCCTTTCCTCCTACCTGCAAGGCGGATTCACCCCAACCATACAGGTCATAATCCACACAGACAGCCCCCATACGTGCCAGAGTCGCCATGCGCTGCTGCTGGTCTTTGCGGTAGCGTCCCTGTCCAAAATGACCATTGGGGCAGATAATCAGTGCATGTTTGCCTTTGGTGCGGGGGGCATAGACTGAACCGCAGACATAAAGTCCCGGCAAGGTTTCCAATGCAAAGTTCTGCACGGTATAGCCATCAAATTTGCGTATTTTGGAAAGAACAGGCTTTGCATCCTTCACTGTTTTCCCCAGCATATCATCCAGTCCCAGACGTTGGCGCACCTCTTTGCGGAGAATCTCCCTGCGCTGTTCCCATTGACTTTTATCACTATATAAACCACTAAGGTATGCCAGCATTTTTTCTCCGTCGGCATCCGTGCGGCGGGCGTATTCGTAAGGTTTCAACTTGTACACCTTGTCACTTTGCTTTACGAATTTATAATCGAAGGGGGAAAGCACATTGGTCAGCGTTTCCTCCAATGAATAAGGCCGGATACGGAAATCGGCATACGGAAGCACACGCCCCACCGTATCCACGTCATATTTCAAGCGGACCTGGAAACGGGCGGCAACGTCATTCAACACATCGGATAACGGACGTGCGAACCGGGTTTCATAAGTTTGTGCAGATGCAGCGGAAAAAGAGAGTGCCGCCATGCACCATAATAGTTGTTTCTTCATCGGGAAGTCTATTTTATTTCTTTACCATCCACATACACATCATCCAGCACCAAGTCCTTGCAGTCTTCAAAAACACAGCGTTGCTTGGCATTCTGAATATACACATCACGCATCACAATACCGGTAATAGGCGCTTCGGGAAGGCCTACCACCATAATGGGGGTATTCACATCACGGACCGTCACACCCGACACATAGATATTACGAAATTCCGGAGTACGGTCACTCTTCGGTTCGGCAGGCATCTTGCTATATTTCAGATTGAGGACGATAGCCTCTTTCTTGATGTTACTCATCACAATATTGCTTACACGGATATCTTCTACAATGCCTCCGCGACCACGGGTGGATTTCAGACGAATCCCCCGGTCGGTTCCGTCAAAGACACAATTGCTGATGGTCACTTTCTTCACTCCCCCACTCATCTCGCTGCCGATAACTACACCACCGTGTCCGCTCAACATGGTGCAATTGGTAATCGTGATATTCTCGCAAGGAACGCCCAGTTTACGTGCTTGCAGGTCACGTCCGGATTTGATGGTGATGCAGTCGTCGCCTACCGAAATGTGGCAGTCGCTGATGTGTACGTTCTTACAAGACTCAGGGTTGATGCCGTCCGTATTGGGGGAAGGCACATTGTGGATGGTAATGCCCTTAATGGTCACATTATCGCAAAACTCAGGATTTACGGTCCAAAAGGGAGAGTTGATAATCTTCACGCCCTCTACCCGTACATTCTTGCAACGGATGGGATGTATGAAAGGGGGACGGAAGAAACGACGGTCCAATGTGCCGTGCCAGTCTTCGTTGGTTTCGGCGTAAAGGGCTTTCAGGTCGTTTTCCTTCTCGAACATGGGCTGGTACTTGTTGATGTTTCTCTTGCCGTTGTCCCGGAGATCTACAAGGACGCGGAAAAATTCCGTCCACCATGCTTTGCCCTGTCCGTCCAGTGTCCCTTCACCCTTGATGGTGATGTTCTCTGCATCCACGGCATAAATCAGCGGTTGGAAACTTTTCATCATGATTCCCTCATGACGCACTTCCACATAAGGGAGGAAATCGTCAAAGTTCTCCGAGAATTTCAAGGTGGCTCCTGCTTCCAGTTCCAGAGTGATGTTACTTTTCATGTGGATGGAACCGGTGAGATAAGTTCCTGCGGGGAAAAAGAGGGTTCCTCCACCATGGGCGTTCAGGCGGTCGATGGTGGAATTAATCAATGCTGTGTTCAGCTTCCTGCCTTGCACATCGGCACCTGCCTGCTGCATATCCACACGCTCCGCATGCAGAAAAGACAGACAGCAAACACATAGTAACAGACTTAAAAAGGTACGTTTATTCATATTGTTCATTAGTTGATTTTAGTTTTACCAAATACCCTTAGGGGGCTTTTTCTATGAAAACCGCGTTTATTTCTTAAAAGAATAAGTTCCGCTTTCCACTATCTTCGGCTCTTTTTCATCGGGAAGGAATACGCGTGCCGTACACCCTACAGGTATCGTTACTTTCAATGTAAAGACTCCATTCTCGCGGGTCCAGTCTACCGCAACTTTTCCGTACAAGGTTTGGGTAGAGGCACGGACGTATGTCAAATCGCCTACCGGACGGGGACGTATTTCTATTTCCTTCATTCCCGGTTTTCCCTCAACGGTGCGGATACCCGCCAGCGAGTTGAAGAACCATTCATCAATCTGCCCCATCATAAAGTGATTCCACGAAGAACCTTGCCGCGGGTCCCATTGCTCGGTCAGCGTGGTAGCTCCGAATTTCAGCTGGAAACCATAGCCGGGTGCTTCTTCATGGTTGTGCATGGTGTACATCAGCTCATTCAACCCGTTACGCGCCAAAGTCTGGAACAGATAACGGTTACCCACATCACCGGTGGTCAGCCGGTTGCCGTGGCGTTTTATATCCGCTACCAGATTATCAAGCACCGCCTGTCTGTCATCGGCGGGAACCATTCCCAGGAACAAAGGCAAGGCATTGCTGCACTGGCTTCCCGTACCATACTGACGAGTGTCCTTGTGATAAAACTCCCGATGGAATGCTTTATTAATTTCTTCACCCAAATGAGTGTAATATGCTACATCATACCTATTATCCAGCATACGTGCCGCCTCCACCAGATAGCGAACAACCATATAATAATGGGCGGTAGCTACCAAAGGAACAGGCGTATTACGAGAAAATCCGGCCCGGAAATCTCCATAATCATACCAATCACCCAGTCCGAAAGAAACGATTCCATCATTGGCACGGGTAGTCATATAATCAATGTAACGGCGCATTCCGTTATAGTATTTTCTAATCAATGAATCATCCCCATACGTCTCATAATACATGAAAGGTAATACCACAAAGGTACATCCCCATTCGGGAGATTCGGCAAAAGCATCCATACCGGGGCCCTCGAACACCACATATTCCGGAGCAGTGGTAGGAACCGCGCCGTTGGCATGCTGTGCATCGGCTATGTTCTGAAGAGTCTGAGGAACAAAGCCCGTCAAATCATAATTGTACAGCAAACCGGGACCGCATAAATGATCCTGTTCCAGCCAGCCCAGTTTCTCCCGGTGCGGACAATCCGTAAACACAGACTGCATGTTGCTTCGCACCGCTTTCTCTATCAGCCGGTGGGCATCATTGAAGATGCGGTTGGAGCATTCGAAGGTGGATATTTTAGGAGCCGAGTTATAAACAAAGCACGACTGTATCTTCTGGATCACCGGAAGACGGAAGGGATTCTTCTGCCCTTTCAGCACAGCACCTTCCACCTGAATATACCGGAAGCCATAGTAGGAGAAACGAGGATGCCAAGTTTCCACTCCCTCCCCTTTCAAAGTATATTCATAATAATGTTGTCTGCCGGTCTGACGCTGATTGCAAGCTCCCTCGTCCGTCAGGGATTCGGATACAAGCAAGGTTATTTTCTGCCCTTTCTTTCCACGGACGGTAATTTCGGGGAACCCGGCCAGGTTCTGTCCCATATCCAGCACAAAGGCAGACGGGTCCACCGTCCGTTTGGTTGACTTGCAGGCGGCTGTTATCTGTTCAGCGGTGAGCTTGGTCACTTTCCGGATATCATAACGCTCCATGATCTTTACCGGTTGCGCTATCTGCGGACGAAGCACCCCTTTGGGGGCTTCCTGAATCACGACAGGATGCCAATCCTGCTCTTTAAAACCGAACATGTTCCAGCCTTTCTGCTCACGGCGGGCGTCATAATCTTCTCCGCCATAGATGCAATTGAACAGTACGGGACTGAAATCGTACTTCCAGTCCTTTCCGGAAACAATCGTTTCACTGGTTCCGTCTTCATAATTCACCACCATCCGAAAACGAAGCGTGGGAGCGCCGAAACTGATTTGCAGTTTACGATAGCGGCCGCCTTGCACATTGTAAAATCCATTTCCCAGCAGGACTCCGATGGCGTTACCGCCTTTCTTCACTTGCGAGGTGACATCATAAGTATTATAATAGACACTTTTGTCATAGTCGCTCCAAAGAGGGGCAAATTCGCTGTCTCCCACTTTTTCTCCATTCAGCGAAAATTCATAAAAGCCCAAGCCACATACATACGCCGTGGCGTCTTTCACTTTCTTTGCCACATGGAACTCACGGCGCAGATAAATACTTTTCTTTGCCAAAGTATCCACAGCATCCCAGGCGGCCTTTGCCTCAGGCTTTTTCAGTTCACTGCCATGATATTTCCGACCTTCGGGTATGCGGGCATCCTTACGGGTAATGGCCCCAATCCATTCACTGCCGGCGAAAGCCGCTTCGGAAGTCAGGATACTGAAATCAGAGGGGGCACTCCATGCCGAAGGCGTATCAGCCTCATCCCAGACACGGACACGCCAAGTATAATGCCTGTCCTTCTCCAAGACCGCATCCGCACAGGAAACCAACTGGCTTTGAGCGGATTTTACTTTGCCGCTGTTCCAGACTACTTTTCCTGCCCATACATCCCGAATCTCTATCTCATAAGCGGTCTGCCGCGTGCCATTTTCCGGCGAACTCATCTGCCATCCCAAACGAGGGGTATCAGAGGTGGTCACTCTTCCGTCGCGCATCTCACACGTCAGGCGGGTAACAGTTATGTCTTTCGCCTGCACGGCGAAAGACATAACTAACAAAGCGGCTATTAAGAATTTTCTGTAATTCATTTTTCTTTCAACAGTCTGTTTATTATCTTAAGACATCCCCTTTATTCAAATTTATAGCACATTCTCACAAAGGACACGGGTCAATGTATCGGCGTGTCCCACTTCCTTTCCATCCACATAGATATGCAGACCTTTTCCACGCTGGTAACGGCTGCCGTCCTTATCCCACAAAATAGTGAGGTTACGGCCATGATACAACACATTATCCAAACAGAAATAATCCCACTTTCCTTCGGGAATCAACGGATTCACCTCCACTGTGTTATCCATGCGCGGACGGAGCCCTATCAAACCGGTAATCATCAAATCATTAAAAGTAGAATGATTGTAATAACGGCTGCGTTCCTGATCTCCTTTCAACCAATAACCGGTCACTTCATCCAGATACTCGCCTATGTAGGGGCGGCCACGGTGATGCTGCGACTCCACATAGCGTTCCATTTGATGGAAATACACGCTATCTGTCAATACAGTCTGAGGATAATTATTCATGAAATTGGCCATTGCGGTCAAAGTCTGTGCAGATGCAAACGGCCAGATAGCCCCATCCCATTCACACTTACCTACGCCATGCGTGCGGAACTCAGGATGACGGCGCTCGGCAGTGGTAAGTCCGTAAGGTGCGGAAAAACCTTTCTCGTCCATCACTTCCTTCCATGCCACAGTGTATTTGGAAGAAGCATCCGGCAAATTGAAATACCAAGGGATATAGCCGATAGCCTCGCGTACCTCGGCGGACGCATCTCCACGCATCGTTTCAAAGAAATGATGGTCTGTGTTCCACAACTTATCCTGTACCAATGTTTTAATGGAATCGGCTTTCAATCCATATTTCATGGCCATGCCCTCATCTCCTGTCATGATGCCGATAAGAGAGAGTGCTTTGGCATTGCCATACATATAACTGTTGATAGTGGGACGGGCATATTGCTTACGACGGCCTCCGCTGATGGATTCTTCCATACCATCCTGCACATCTCCCTGCCAATAAAGTCCATTGGGCAGGCGGTTTGTCTTTTCCCAACGAGCATATTCCGCTTCCAAATCCTTTACCATATCCAACAAAAACTCCTTGTTTCCATCGACCATGTAACGTCCCAGTACCGCATCCGCATTCCACGAACTGAACTTGGTCATTTTGGCCATCGGGCCTCCTTCGTTACCCCGATACCAAGTATGGATAATCTGATTCAAGTATTCCGGATTACGCAACCAGCGGCTCTCATAAATATGATGACCGATGGCACAAGCTATCAGATTGTATTTATCGGCATACGAACGGTTTACCAGAAATTCGGTCATACCATAGCCCACCGGAGTTTCCTTGATGTGCTTGCGCAGCGTCCACCAACGATAA
>ENA-OZKG01000200-OZKG01000200.1-human-gut-metagenome-genome-assembly--contig:-NODE-200-length-11856-cov-4.474451_pt1 | contig 11856 bp, 10 predicted proteins | sample MGYA00244826_ERZ653764 | MGnify/ENA primary metagenome ERZ653764 (study PRJEB26926, sample SAMN06165230) | human gut metagenome | biome: ENVO:00009003; feature: ENVO:2100002; material: ENVO:00002003...
ACGAGATGCTCAGGAGTCTCGTGGGCTCGGAGATGTGTATAAGAGACAGTTCTTAAATTCATGATTAAGCCATATTACCTTTCCCGATTCATCTATAAGACCATACGGAACCTTAAAATCCTCAAGCAAGGTCTTCTGCACCTGTGCGTAATCTGCCGCAAACTCTACCATCGCCTTTGTCAGAAGCGGCTGTTTTCTCAGAAGAAAAATAAGTGCGCACACACCATACACCAATGTAAATGCCACTCCGACTATGCCGCACGTTATATTCTGCGTAAATAAAACTATATCCAATACCAAAAGTAATATTGCCGCATATAACGGCCACATAATATAGACTCTGAACTGACCCTTATACTGAACCTTCTTATTCATGTAATATATCCTCCAAAAGCTGCCTCAATACCCCACACAGCCAAAAACACTCTCATTTTTATTACGCACATTATACCATAACACAATTTTAAAGGCAACAGCAAGCATAATAGCAAGCCTGCAGAAACGAAAGCACAGCACAAGGCAAAACCGCGCACAATATTATCCGTAGATATCATTGCACGCGGTCCTGTTATCAGTATCTAAATACTTCCATTCAGACTTCTATTCAATTCCTTTTTGTATACCCTCAAGTACCTTTGGATAACCACACCTATAGGTATGTCTGTCAAATAATCCGAAACGCTCCCCTTCTCCCTCGAAAAGTCCGTTATCCCACCATATACAGCGAATTCCGGCTTTTGACGCAGCCTTGATATAATACTCAACCCACTCTGCACGGTCAGCTTCGTTGTCCTTGTTCATGGCACCGAACTCACCGATTATAACAGGGATTCCCTTTCCGGTGAAGCGCTCCCTAAGCTCCGTCATAAAGCTGTCTATCATCTGTGTATCATGCTGCCACTGTGACCGCCCCTCTGTATTGAGTGCAAAGTCATAAGGCTCATAGGCATGTACCGAGATGATAATTCTGTCGTCATCCGGAATATCAATATGCCTTATACCCACCGTGCAGTTAGCTGCATAGCCCGGTATCATAAGATATCTTGATTTATTATATTCCGTTCCCTGACGTACAGCCTTAACAAAAGCTGCATTGGTGGAATTTACTACCTCCCAGCCTTCCTCGTCACCGCCGTTCCACTCAAGTGGTGTACCTATCTTTCTCGGCTCATTCTGACCCTCAAAAATCAGGTGTTCATCATACCCGGCAAATTCTGCTGCGAGCTGGCTCCAGAGAGCAGTCATTATAATGCAGGCTCTCTCCTCATTTTCGTAATATGGATAATTCCAGTCCTCATGATGAAGATTGAGTATCACATAGACACCCCTGCCGTATGCATAGTCAACTACCTCCCTCACACGACGAAGCCATGCACCGTCTATAGTGTAATCCGGTGCGCCACCAAAATGTCCCGTCCATGTAACCGGTATCCTGATAATGTTAAGCCCTGCAGCAATATACGCATCCACAAGCTCCTGCGTAATCACCGGATTTTCCCATGAGGTCTCGGTCTTTTCCGGCGCATCAGATATCTTTATATCCTTTTCAAACGCATCGAGTGTATTTCCTATGCTTATCCCTGCTCTAATATTCCTTATTATATCCTGCATATTCCACCTCCACAATAATTGTGAAACAGAGCTGCTATCTCTTTCCGATTTCGGTATCTGTAGTGTTTACCACACTGTGCTCCTTGATATAGCCAACAATCTCATCAAGAGTTGTGAATGCAAGTCCGACATAGCTGTCCGCACAGCCATAGTAGATTGCAATTTTTCCTGATTCAGAATCATGTATCGTGGCACATGGGAATGTAACATTAGGAACAAAGCCTCTCTCCTCATACCACTGCTCCGGTGTAAGGAGGAAGTTCTCACAACGATAAAGAACCTTTGACGGATTATCTATATCGAGGATTGCTCCACCGATTGAATATACATATCCGTTGCATGTTCCGCTTACGCCATGGTAGAACAGAAGCCAGCCCTCCGTTGTCTCAATAGGAGCTGCACCTCCGCCAATCTTAAGTGACTCCCACCACTCATTTCCGCGGCTCATAACATGTCTGTGCCTGCCCCAGTATACAAGATCAGGGCTCTCACTCACGAAAATATCTCCGAACGGAGTATGTCCCGAATCCGATGGACGTGAAAGAAGAACGAATTTACCATTAATCTTTCTTGGGAAGAGCACTGCATTTCTGTTGAATGGAAGGAATGGGTTCTCAAGTCTTGTAAAGGTCTTAAAATCCTTGGTCTTAGCCATTCCTATGGCTGCACCATAGAAATCCTGGCACCAGATGATGTAGTATGTGTCCTCAACCTTTACAAGTCTTGGGTCATACGCATATATAGGCATGAAATCATTGCCATCCTCATCCTTAAAAGGAATCTTATCCTTGTCAAAATTCCAGTGGATACCATCATCACTTCTTCCAAGATAGATATACGGAATACCGTTTGTCTGCTCTCCTCTGAAAACACCGATAAACTTTCCTTCATAAGGCATTACCGCACTGTTAAATATTCTCGCAACATTCTCAAGCGGGTTGCGGTCAATAATAGGATTCTCCGAATATCTCCACACCGGTGCGCCCTTATGACCCTCCGGCTTATCCTGCCATGGCACATTAGGCACCGCAGGTGCAATCATTTTAAGTTCTGACATATATACCTCCCGGCATAATATAGCTGTGCGTAACGCACTGCACATACTGCCTCATATTTTTTATTTTGTTTTAGTGGGATGTTTCAGGACATGGCGCAACAGAATCGCGTATAATCAGCTTACCGCTTATGACCTTACGCCCTCCTAAATTTTCTTCACCCTTCAAAAGTCTTATTATCATCTCAACTGCATTTTTTGTCATTTCTTCAATATTCACTTCAATAGTGGTCAGCTTCGGAAGATTGTAATCAAATTCAGCTGAGTAATTGTCAAATCCAACCACCGATATATCCTGTGGCACGCGATATCCCTTGCTGATAAGAAGCCTCATAAGCAGATTGGCTGTACCATCACAGTTGCACACAAATGCTGTCGGCATATCCTCCGGAAGCTGTAGGTCTATAAAATACCCCTCCTCATTGCGGTCGGGTATGATATAACCATCAGGCATTGTCAGCTGGTGTGTTATAAGCGAACGATAGTAACCAAGGTATCTGTCAAGAATACTTGCCGTGGCGTCAATGCTGCCCACATAAGCAATCTTCTTATGTCCCATGCCTACTATATAATTGGTAAGCATGTACGTGCCGTAGACATTGTCATTTATCACGCTTGGCACTTCCATGGTTCTGTCATAAAAGTCAAGATATACCATAGGCAGCCCGTTTTCCCTCAGTATTTTGAGATAATCCGACTTAATCTGTCCTAACACGATAATCCCGTCAACCTTTTTCTCTGCCACAATGTCGGGCATTATATGGTCTGTGAGCATTGCTGATGTTATAGCTTCCATAATTACCGAATAATGAAACTGCGCCATCTGTTTATTTATGCTGTTGTACATCTTCATATAAAATGGAAATACCGTGGTGGAATTGTCCACATAGTGTTCTTCTACAATAACTCCGATATTATAGCTGCGCCCGCGACGGAAGCCGTCACCGATTCCGGTGTATGTGTATCCCATCTCATCGGCTGTCGCTTTTATCATCGCGCGAAGCTCAGCCCCTACACCCTCCTTATCCGTGAGTGCCTTTGAGACTGTCACCGTACTTACACCGACTTTTTTTGCAATATCTCTCATCGTCACATTTTTCGCCATAAATCACCATTCCCATTACTTATAATACCACATATCACTTTCTGTACTCTCACTCTCAGGATGACGCATATATCTCTTCATCACACGTTCCGCAAGAAATGTCATTCCATAGAATACAAGCCCCGGTAGTATCAATACAGCCCATGGCATAAGATATATGAGTACCGCTGCAACAACGCACATAAGCACAAGTGCTGCCGTTATATGCAGATGCCTGAAGCTGATAATGAATGCCATGTGAAAAAGCCTGCCACATCCAAGCTCGAATCTTGACAGCAATATGTAGGTGTACAGCATAATCCCAAGCAGCATGAAGCCAAACACTATATACACACACCTAAGATAAAATGATATTTCCGAAGCACTGCCGGAAAAATATATATAATTGAATACCAGCAACACTAGAAATATCAGATAGAATACATTGAAAACTATCGATGAGCGGAGATTCTGCTTAAAGGACCGAAAAAATTCCTTTGACACATATCCGCTGTGATGTCTTAATACCTTAGCCGCCGTATAATATGCCGCACATGTAGCTGTTCCCATTGTCACAACCGGCAGTGAACATACCAGCCACAATACACTGAGAAGAATAATATCTCCTACCTTGTTCATAAATCTGCCATACGCAGAATCAATACTGAAAAATGATGCCATACCCTCTACACCGTCCTTGTTCTATTTCCTGATGGGAGAACCTTTTACAGTCCTCCCATCAAGTATTTTAATAGAGACGTGGCAATAAAACAATTAAATTTTGATTAACTTAGTTGAAATATGCATCAAGCGCATCCTGAATCTGCTGCTTGTATGTCTCCTGGAACTGTGCTGCTGTCACAGTACCATTTATAAGGCTCTCAAGATCATACTCTATGCCCATTGAGTTCCATAAGTCGAACTGCTCCCTGCTTCCGCAGTCGAACATTACATCGAAATTCTGATCCTGGATCTCAGGGTCCTTATCTGTTACCGCATACCACCAGTAGAGTGTCTCCTCATCATCACGGATTGATGTATCTCCGTCATACCAGTTCCACATATCATAGAGTACGTCATATACAAGCTCCGGATTCTCTACACCTGCAGGAATGATATAGAACTCACCGGATGTAATCTTACCCTTGTTAGTCTCCTGATTTCCCGAAGGACCTACAGGCCACTGAACATAGCATGTATCGAACTCAAGTGTAACACCCTGTGCGCCGTTGTAGTCATAGTCTGCGTTGGAGGCTGCAATCCATGCTGCACCAGGCCAGAAGCCGATATTACCATTACGATAAATAAATCTCATTGTGTCCGAATCGTTATCATAAGGATAGCATACATTGTATGTGATATACATATCCTGAAGCATCTGAAGAGCCTCTCCTACAGGTGCACTTGAAAGTGTCTCTGTTGTTCCTGCTGCAATTGAACCACCGTTGCTCATCATAAGCTGTTCAAATGTCTCGGAACCGAAACCTCCGAAGCCATACTGGTCAACGGTTCCGTCACCATTGGTATCCTGAGTGAGAACCTGGCAGTACTCGATAAACTTATCCCATGTCCACTCGCCTCTCTTGTAAAGCTCTCTTGGATCCTCAAGGTTATTGTCCTCGAGAAGCTGCTTGTTGAAGGCAAGCGGATATGTAGCCTCAACCGTGCTCTGTGCCTCGACTCTCTTTAAGATACAGGCCTTGCCATCACCAAGATCAAGATACTTGATATTATTCTGTGTGGTAAAGAGGTCATCATCGGCAGGAAGGACTGTCTTTAAATCAGTTGCAAGACCATTCATGGCTGCCGGTATAGCCATACCAAGATCTACAAGGTAGATATCACAGTCCGGTGAACCTGCAAGAACAGATGTATTGATGGATTCCTTTGTACCTGCATATGTGAGATTCTCCCACGCGAAGGTTACATTGTACTTATCCTCAATCTTCTTTACATTGGCGAACTTAAGCTCCGCTGCGAGGTCACCTGCATAGCTAGGGTCATCCTCAACCGATGTATGTGTACTGTCATAGTACTGAACCCACCAGCTGCCGATTGTAAGATGTCTCGGTGTACCGCTTGGAGTTGTAGTGCTATCCTTGGTTGATGTCTCCTGGGACTGCTGCTGCGATGTCTGTGTTGTTGAATCATTGTTTCCCTGAGTTGTTGTATCGTTAGTAGAACCGCCATTGTTGCAGGCTGTCATGGATAATGCCATTGTTGCGGCAAGTCCTGTCGCAAGAACCTTCTTTAATGATTTTCTCATAATATTGAATCCTCCAAATTTATTCTGCAGATGTAACCGGTGCACTTACCCATACACCATATACTTCCCATGCACTGTCTGACTCACACTGCATTCTTGCTCCCCATGTGCTTACATCTTCGCCACAGAGTGCTGCGAGCTGCTCGTAGGTAATATAGCACTTCTGACCGTCACATACTGCAGGGTCTTCTGTTCCTGCCTGACCTACTCTCATCCAGCCTTTTTCTGCATCAGGCATTACAAGCCACATATTTCCTGTCTCTGACTTGTACTCAATCTCAACAACTGAGCCCGGCACGAGTGCATCGATTACCTCCTGCGGCATATCAAATCCATCCTGTGCCCATGCATCTGCGCTTGTCGCAAATCCTTCAAAATTAACAGCGCCCTTTACTGCAAAGAGGTTCGAGGAATCTCTTCCGCTGCTTGAATATCCTGCAGGCTCCGCGAATGCAACCGTCTTATCAGCGGTGAGTACATTACCGGACTTATCGTAGAAGGTGATATCATCAACATAAAGAGTTGCATTTCCATGTCCGGCATCCAAGCCATTATCTGTCTCAAGTGAGAGAACAATGATGTTGTTGGCATCCGCTGTAAAAGGAACGCCCGATACATCGACTGTTGCAACCTTAGGGTTCTTGCTCTCCATGTACACTGCCCAGTCATAACCTGTCTGAACGAGATCTGTACCTGTCCAGGTTGTTATCTTTCCGGCACATGCGCTGAAGCTTCCGTCCTCATAGGAAACACCAAGCTTCATTGATACCGCTGCGATATCAGCTACATTTGCTCCGCAAAGACTGCTTACATCGATTCCGACAAACGGAACCTTTCCGGTAAGGTTCTTGATTACAAGAGCCTTGCTTCCGTCGAAATCCTGAACACTGAGTTCCACATCAGCGGCATTTGCAGGTGCACTGTACGCCTGCACGAAGCCCATCTGACCATCCTCGAAGTCAACACTCGCATCAGATTTTACCTGTGGAGCCTCTGTCTGAGTCTCCTGTGTCGCCTCCTGCGTAGTTGTGACAGCCTCACCGGATGTTGGTGCTGTTGTGGCATTGCTATTTGTATTGCCACTACATGCAGTAATTGATACTGCCATTGTTCCTGCCATAAGGCAGGCTAATAATTTGTTACGTCTCACGCCTTCTCCTCCTTTTTTGTGGCGAGCGGTTATCCCACGATACCGCTTCTTTCTACACCCTCTATAAAGTATCTCTGCAGGAAAATATAAATCAGTACAATCGGCACCATGATAAGAATGATACCTGCGTCAAGGTACAACTGCTGGATTGTTGTATCTAAGATTTTATCCTCGTTGGCTATAACCGCCGTCAGGGAAGAAATCTTTTTACTGATTACGATATTCTCGCTGATCAGAAATAACTTCGCATAAAATGTGTCATTGTACTGCCATACCATAGAGAATACAGCTACAGTGATGACAGACGGCATGGCGTTCATAAGCATGATTCTGAAATAAGTATACCACACTCCTGCGCCATCTACGAAGGCCGCCTCCTCAATTTCCTTTGGCAGTCCTCTGAAAAACTGATTAAAGATATATATGTACAGACCTGAACGAAGTCCACACCCTAGGAATGTCATTATATACATTGGCACCGGTGTTCCCAGAAGGTTAATGCTCTTGCCGTTTATGGCAGTAGCAAGACCGAACGGATTGAAATTTCTGAAGGTCATGTACTATGGAAGCATGATTGTGTTGGTCGGAATGACAATCATAACAACCACACACGCGAACAGAAGCTTCTTGAACGGAAAGTTGAATCTTGCGAATCCGTATCCTACCATTGAGCATATAAGAACCTGAATTATCATAAGACTCAAGGTGTAGAGTAAATCCCTTCCCATAGTAGGAAAATAGTCAAGACGTTCCATTACCGTCTTATACTTCTGCAGCGTCGGTGATGTCGGTATCATATATACCATCGGGTTGTATGCATCCCCATCCGACATGAAGGAGCTTACCAGTATTCCGAGTATCGGAGCTATTATTACATAGCAGATACCCACGATAACCACAAACTGTGCCAGTCCAAGAATACCCTTCTTCACATTTCTCTGCATCGCGCTTATACTGTTTCTTGTCTGTGCATCCATTTTGATTTTCTGCATATCGGTCTCTCCTTTCTTTAATTATAGTAGAAGGTTCTCTTCTGTATGAATCCACATACCAGAACAAGAATCACACATACGATAACTGTTGATACAAAGCTCATAGTAGAACTGAGTCCATAATTGATTTCATTAAAACATGTGTCATAGGCAAGCTGCACAACATCGCTCTGTGCGAAATTATCTACAACCGTGTACACCACATTGGTAATTATATGTGGCATAACCATCGGGAATGTTACCTTCCAGAAGGTTTCGTAAGCCGTTGCACCTTCAATCTTGGCAACCTCGTACATAGAACCCGGTATGGACTGGAGCGCTGCTATAAATATGATTATCTGCACACCTGAGGCAGATATGATATCATTGATTCTTGCAACCGCTGCCACTATATAATCAAGAAGCTTATCAGGCATTGCAAGATTCTTGAACAGTTCGATAAAGTATGCAACATCGACTCCCGAGGCTGCCGCATCCGATATCTCACTTGCTCCGGATGAGATACCACCGGACATCATTGTCCTTGCAAGCTCCATAGCCGAGGTGATTGCTCCTGCGTTCATTATGATTGGCAGGAAGAAGATTGCTCTTACGATTGTTCTTCCCTTGAACCTGCGGTTTAACAGAATCGCCATGAACAAGCTGAAGAAGGTTATAAGCGGTACATCAACCAGCATATTGAGTATTGATGTTGTGAGTACCTGCTTGAATGTACCATGTGCCCTGAATGCGTAGATATAATTGCTGAGTCCCGCCCATTCAAGGGTATATCCACCGCTTGTGGAGGTTGTCATCGTCGACAGTGAAAACTGCGCTGTCATAATCATGCTTCGCGCATAGAATATGATGAAACCTATCAGCCATGGGAGGATAAACATAAAGCCCTTTACATTTCTTTTCTGAAGAAGTGATAAACCATGTCTGCGCTTCATTATTTTCCTCCTCTCTGATATCCGTGTGCAGGAATCGTTATTCCGTCCTCCACAGCATCGTAATCTGTATAATTTACATATATAACAACACCGTTTGAATATGTCACAGCTCTCACGCCGCTGTCCCTTATCTCATGCTTTACAACAGTCTCACCGCTCACATACTTTAATATGCCGTTGACCTCGTTGTATACGCTCACCGCCTCGTCGCACCAGTTGTCATACTTGGTTGCGTAGAACTTATTAAGTGCAGTGTACTTCATCTCACTTGCACTCTCATTGGTGAACACATATCTTGGAGACGCACCGTACTCAATCATTCTGAGGGTAATCTCTGTGGTGTCCGCTGAGTCATGGTAGTTGAGCCGGCTTCCCGCATAATCAATGTAGCCGTGAATAATCATCCCATAGAGAGGAATCTCCTCATCTATTATTCTGAACTCATTGTCGCTTATCGGTGCATCAATGATATCCGTTGCATAGGCGAAGCTGTAATCATTTCCTCCGTTTATGAGAATGTTCTTTCCTGTAGCTTCAAGCTTATCAAGCTGTGCCTTTACTATGTCAAGAGCTTCCTCCCTGTTGATGAACTCCGTTCTCTTCTTATCGGAATGAACCTCATCACCTAAATCCCTGAGTCCTATGCCGCCTACATCAAGCTTGTTGAACTTCTTAATAAAGGCATCCACATATCTCTGTAAATACTTAGGAGATATAAGGTCATATATATTCTCATCATAGCCAAGAGAAGATGTAATTCTTAAGTTCGCCGGGTTGTGTGCTCCGAATCTTGCTACATATCCTGCTCCATAGTAGCGCGAGGTTTCAAATGACCTGTTGTAGCGCTTGCTGATATATGTCACATCCTGAAAAGGAACATCCACATAGAGCCTGCCTCCGATACTCTCCATCGTATCATTGAGTGCCTCAAGCTTTTTCTTTCCTCCAAGCTTTGAAAGACCGGTTATCCTGTCATAGACATCTGCGTAGTAGCCACCGTTACTCCAGCCCTGGAAGTTCATTACCTGATATGCGATTCCCTTATCCTTAAGGTCAAGCGCTATATCCGCTGCCTCCTGATAGGTTGTCATCGCCATTACCTTCAGGTAACGTATTCCGACGAAGCTTGCTGTCTCCTTAACCCCACCGATTATATCGTAGTAGAAAGGAATATCGCCTGCTGCTGTCCTGTTCGTGAGAACGCCTTCCTTTATAAGTCTTTCTCTATAATAGTTGGCGATTCCCGAATAGCCTGTATGCTCATCATCAAGGAAGGTGTATCTTACCTTGTAATTGATGTCATACATATTGTTCTCGAGGAGTGGAAGATCCGCCTCATTACCTGTTGAACCGAACATTGAAAGAAGATCATAGCCTCTTACAACGAAGGTTGTGTTAACATAATTGTAGCTGGTGTTGCTTCCTGCAACCGATGCAGTGAAGAATGCTGTTGTTGCTCCGTCCTCAACCGACATCAGTATGTTGGAATCCTCCTTGCATATTCCGCATATCGGAAGTCTTACCTTCTTAGTATTCTCAAGCAGTGTGTAATCTGCTGCGAGTGGGTCAATATCGTATATGTACTGTGAGTAGTTCTCAACACTGCTCTTTCCGTTGTTGAAATATATGAGCGAGCCTGAACCATTAGGAACCACCAGATAACCTTCCTCATCTGCTCCTGCCGCACCGAAATATCCCAATAGCCTTATTCTGTAAAGGCTTCCTCCTCCGTTCTCCTCTATCATGGAAGCCGGAACACTGACCTCAATACCGTCATCGGCAAGCCTGTACTCAAGTGCTATTGTAAATGATAACGGAAGTGCCACCTCTACTCCCGCAAGCTCCATCTGCTCCTCATAATCTGCCTCTGTAAAGCCCGCCGTCTCAAGGTATCCTGTGATTTTCTTTATTGTCTTTATGTTCTTCTGGGCAACTCCGTTTAACACAAGCATTCCTGTTGCGGAATCCGCGGTGGAATAATAACGCCTCATGTTCGTAACTGCTGTATCATCAAGGAGTGCACATATCGCATCAAGCTTATCCTGTGACATATACAATGGAACTATTCCCGTAGTATTAGTCGAAAAATCTCCAAGATTGTATATAAATCTTATCCCATTGTCTATCGACTGAGCCTGCAGCTGTCCTCTTGCAACCGCCATGCTGTAGGAATCGTAGGTTCCCATCGCCTTGGCAGCATTGTAATAGTTAATTACAAACTGTGACTTTAAATAGTTCTTGTTGGTATTATTCGCAATCGGGTCATCCTCTGCATTCACAGGATTGCTGTAGGTAATAACACCGCTTCTCTTGTCATATACAGCTACATTGCCGCTGTCTATTGAAGCATAGAGCTTTAAAATATCATTTTCCGCTGCCAGCTCCATCCCCTCGACATCCTTTGAGGAATCCTTAAGTGCCGTAAACTCTGTTCCGTTCTCTGTCTCATAGCCGCTTAAGTACTGCTTATAATCGTCATACAGATAGTAGTGAACCATGTAGTATATAAACCATATAAGCAATGCAAGTAACACCACTCCCAATACTCCGAAAAGTATTTTCTGTAAGAGCCCTAATTTTCTTTTTATTTTTTTCTTTTTTTCCTTCACAGCCCCTACCTTCCTTTCATCGGAATATCAGCTCAAGGTAAATACTCTTAAAGAATGTAATTACCTGACTTACCAGATTAAAAAGCAGCAATGCGAGGAAAATTATTATTAACACCGCAACAAATGTAAGGAACAATGTTATAAGTGTCTTTCCAAGC
>ENA-OZKG01000207-OZKG01000207.1-human-gut-metagenome-genome-assembly--contig:-NODE-207-length-11559-cov-16.158988_pt1 | contig 11559 bp, 4 predicted proteins | sample MGYA00244826_ERZ653764 | MGnify/ENA primary metagenome ERZ653764 (study PRJEB26926, sample SAMN06165230) | human gut metagenome | biome: ENVO:00009003; feature: ENVO:2100002; material: ENVO:00002003...
GTATCGCAGGCAGCATATCTTGCATATGAAGCAAGCCGATCTGTTACCGGAACTGCTTCTAAGGGTGCAGCACTTTTTAGGAAAAAGGCGGCAGCCGAGGCAAAGAAGCGTATCAAGAAGGTAGAGGCAGGAAAGAAGCTGGCAAAAAAGACAGCAAAGAAAGCTGCCAAAGATACTGCCAAGGCTGTAGCTAAAGAGACAGCAAAAGAAACCGCCAAGACCACTGCCAAGGTTGCAGCGAAAACTGCTACAAAGACAGCTGCTACAGCGGCAGGAACAGCGGTTGCACCGGGAGTTGGTACTGCAATCGGCATGGCAGCCGGATATGCTGCAGGTGTGTCCATAGAGGTCAAGGATGAAAAGATGACCAACCGGAGCAGGAAGATAAAATTCTTTCTGGATAAGATGAAAGCACAGGAGAATCAGACAGACAGCGTGGCAAAGCTGGTAAAGGATCTGATTGTGCGAAAAGCGATTACCTGGGTAAAGGCAGCTGCACCGATTATCGGATTGGTGCTTTTATTACTTGTTCTTGTAGTTGCCATGATTGCGGTTCCGGTTATAGCGGTGATAGCAATCCTTTACAATTCTCCATTTGCTTTATTTCTGCCACCACTTGAATCAGGAGATACCGTGCAGACAGTAACGAGTGCTTATGTGCAGGAGTTTAACCGGGATGTGAACACGAAAGTGAATGAGCATACCGGATATGACCTTGGAGAGCTTGTATATGTGGATTATGAAGGTATGGAAGAAAACCCAAGCAATTACTATGACATCATGGCAGTCTATATGGTCAAGCATGGTGTCGGAGATACTGCAACAGTCATGAATGATACTTCTAAAGGCTGGCTGCAGGCAGTTGTAAATGATATGTGTTCATACACCACAAGCACAGGAACAAAGGATGTGGAAGAAACAGATGCAGACGGTAATGTAACTACTGTCACGAAGTCGGTTCTGTATGTGAATGTCACACTGAAATCGTACAGAGATATGATTTCGGTCTATGGATTTAATTCTGATCAGGTGGAAATGCTTGAGCAGATCATGAGTCCGGAGTTTATGGGACAGCTTGGATATGCCGGAAGCGGAAGTGGCGGCGGAGGCGGAAGTCCGGGAGTAAGCTCCATGACTGAGGATGAAATCAATGCCATCCTAAACGAAATTACAGACAGCAGGCAGAAAACAGTCTGCTCTTATGCACTTCACAGAGTTGGCTTCCCTTATAGTCAGGATTTAAGAGACAGCGGTAACTATTATGACTGCAGCTCCTTAGCCTATTATTCATGGAAAGATGCAGGTGTGGATATTAGTTACGGCGGTGCAACCACAGCGGCAGCGGAGGCACAGGGACTGGATGAAGCCGGAAAGACTGTCTCCTTTGATGAGTTACAGCCGGGAGACCTTATCTTCTACAGTTTTACAAGCAACGGAAGATATAAGAACATCAGCCATGTGGCAGTATATGTCGGAAATGGCAAGGTGGTAGAGGCACTTAATGAAAGTCTTGGTGTGGTCTACAGGGATGTGGCAAGCACAGGAAAGATTGTTGTGATAGGAAGACCATAACAGGAAATTTGCAGAGAGGGCATAGTCCCTCTCTGAGACTGGAGGTAAGAATGGATTTAAAAGATATGATACTGGTAACAGAAAACGACAGGGGAACAGAGACAAATATGCTGATGGCTCTGGATGATTATAAGAGTTTTATAGCAGTTGATGACATGTCAGAGCTTGCAGAAAATTTGTTGCAGCTTGGAAGGACACTTGGTGAAGCAGATAACTTCACAGAGTATTACAGGGCAGCAAATGTAACTGTATCTGCGAGATTCTGTCTGGATGATATTCAGCTGGGACATTTTCTTCAGGGATTTTATAACGATTCCAAAGAATTTCGGTTTGATAAAGAAGCCAGTTCTTCTGAATGTGTTGCAAAGCTTAAGGAGATTGGAATGACCGATAAGGGCTGGGTGGATGATTTTAACCTGCATTATGAAAGTGTGGACAGATCATTTGAAAGGGGACAGACATTTCATAACTTCAATGACCATGATTACATGGTGCTTGAAGCATTATCACCAAGGAATCTCGTGGTGATGGATATGAAGTCAGGTTCCCTTACAATCGCCCTTGGTGCGACAGAGTATAAGCGTTATCCGAAGGATGAGAAGCCTACAAAGGACAATACCACAATCGGGGTATCGTGGGAGCATGGGATTTATCTTGGTTCCACACTCTCAACCACGAATTTCAAGGCATACAAGAGGGAGTATGGCACACCGGAAAAGATAGAGGATATCTATGATTACAGGGCAAAGCTAAAGCAGAAGTTCTATTTTTATCAGGATATGTCAAAGGATGATGATGTGCCAAAGAAACTGCAGAATGATTTCCTTCACCAGATGTATGAGGATTTCGGAACGATTGAAGAGGACTGTTTTTACGACAGGCTGGAAGATGGAAAGTACGATGAGGGCTTTAAGGAAAGACAGGTAAAGGAAGAAAAGAGCCGGTGATGAGATTTTTACAGGAGGCGATATCATATGGAACAGGAATTTGATGTTGAGATAAAAGAAGTGCTTTCACGAGTACAGAAAGTAAAGGCAGAGTCGCTTGACGATGCCATCAATAAGGCAATGGATATGTATTATGCAGAGCAGATAGTCCTTGGAGCAGAGGACATGAAGGGAGTTGATTTTGCGCCTATCAGCGAAGGTCAGCTCCCTTCTTCATTAAAAGAAAACGGAGGAAGAGCAAGATGAAAAGTGATTCAACAACAGTAATTAAGAACATGGAGTTTTTGGTAAAGGAACTTCATAAGGAGTGGGACAGATCGGGTGTTACTAAGGCATCCGTTATTATTTCCCTTGAGGAAGTAGATGGTATCAATGATAAGTTAAAAGAGATTATCTATCAGACACAGAAGTCAGTCGATGAGGATGAGCTGACCTTTAAACAGAGCATTGCAAAGTCCAAGGAGTGCTATGTGCTTCTTCGTGTGGTGCGTAAGATTGCAAAGAAAAAGGATAAATGCGAAAAACAGGCAATCGACAATGAATTTGCAATCGAGCTGGATAAGGATGAGTTAAAGCTATTTAAAGGATTGTTTGCAGAGATGTTTAAGTAGAGGAGGACAAAGGTATGGGCGTTGATATGAAGGTCAAAGCGATATACGATTCTGAGATTGGTAACATCACCAGATCAGAAAAGAACTGGAAGGATGTGTTAAAGGTCGCAGGTCAGTTATACCGCTATGAATTTGACAATATCGTTATGGTAACAGCTCAGAGACCTCCGGAAAAAAGCACACTCATGGCAGATTATGATACCTGGAAAAAGGTGGGAAGATATGTAAAGCGTGGTGCGAAAGGCTGCGCCATCTTCCCGTCAAGGGCACTGAATCCACGCATGAGGTATATCTTTGATATCAGTGATACCGGAGGGAAGAATGTTAAGCTGACATGGGACCTTGAGGGAGAAAATCTTAAGGATTATGTGGATTTTCTTGTGTCAGAAGGTCAGATTGAGCAGTACGATAACAGCGACAGGGAGTCTCTAAAAAATATATTAAAACAGTTTACAGGAACAGATGTTTGGCTTATAATAAAAGAAGAGTTCGGAGACCGAATGACCGAGCTTATGCAGCTATCAGGTAGTGTGATAAAGGAAGAAAGTAAGAAACGCAATGGCTTACAGCAGGAAATGGACATGGAGCAGCTTGTATATGCAAGTGTCATGTATGCTGTAGGGACGAGATGCGGATTTGACTTATCTGTGCAAGAACAGGATTTTAGTCAGATCGTAAATATCAAAGACGAAGAGATCATTTACCGTCTTGGTTCCATTGTATGCGATGTCTCCTGTAGTGTTCTTAGAGAATTTAGTCGTAACTTAAAGGCAATCGAGAGCGAAAGGAGAATTGGATATGTTAGAAGAAATGACTTACAAGGAAGTGGACGGACTGCTTTATCCGCAGATAGAGATGCCGGACGAGACGGAGGATCTCACGAAGCTGGGCAAATACGGAAGGATGGCGATGAACTATCTCAAAGAGAACGAGCCGGCAAGATACAAGACGCTGATGAGATTCGGGAAGATGTACGAGAAGATGTCAGCGGTAGAGGAGGAAGCGAATCAGCTGTACGACCAGCTGGAGATGCAGTATCTGGCGAAGCACAAGCCACAGGATCCGTCATCGACAATGGAGATGTGGAAGATAAGAGAGCAGGCGAAGATGCAGGCAGAGGAAGTGGTACTCCATCAGATAGTGATGCGATTCCACTAGAATCAGATGATACAGAACTAAATAGGGAACTTGATGAAATCAATTCATTGGGTGTCAGTAAGGAAGCCGAATATACACAGGCTTCCTTTTTTTTCGACCAGAACGGGCAGGCAAGCATTGGCACCATTCATACTGAGGACGAAAACAATAATCAGTTTATGCGTCAGTTCGAGCAGGACAGAAAAGCTGCATTAGCAGGTAAATACAATTACCTGAATCCCAAAAAGTCTGCAACAGTACCAAGTGAGTATATCAAACAGGTGCTTATGGGAGGTACAGGTTTTATCGGTGGTAAGGGCAGGGTATGCAAGATTTTTGAAACAGAGATTGATGCAGGAACCAGAGCAAAGCGTATCAAAGCAGAATATGGTCAGGGAGGTGCAGGCTGGCCGGTTGACGGACTGGGACTGCACGGATATGACACATTTCATGGGAACGGACTGCGTTTTCAGTGGCGAGATGAGGATGGAGAGGTTGAAGGATATGTTTCATGGAAAGATATCGAAAAAGAGCTTGGTGTCCTTATTCTTACAGGGGAATACCAGCCTGAGACACCTCGTATTGATGAGCTTGCGATGGACGGACTCCGTGAGGATGATGAGGTCATTGATGCCGAATATCGGGAAGTGGAACCGGAAGAGGCAGAATCAGAGATTGATGATTATGCAATACCGGATGAGCCGGAGAGCTATGCTTCTAACAGAGATTATGTAAGTGCAAAAGGCATGACACCACAGGAAGCTGCCGATGAAGACCGCATGGTAACACAGGCAGAATATGGTGCAGAGATAGAAGCTGAAACATCTGAAAAAGATCCATCAGAGCTTAAGTATATTACACCGATTGATTATGCCAAGCGTATTGCAGAGCTTGATGAAGACCTGCGTGATGCGGCGGAGATTCTTGTAACAGATTGCAGCTGCTACACTCCGTTTAGGGCATTCCTTATGGATGTGGTGCAGTCTGATTTTGCATTTATGCCCAATAAACTTGACCTTATCAGGGATATTGCATTAGGGACAGATAATGCAGAAAGAAAGGCATATTCCAACAATAAGTATGGTCTTGTGGAGTACTCAATCAGAAGCGGATATGTGAAGATCAGCTATAAGAACAGGAATGGTGTGCGTAAAGAAGGTGCTCTCGATTGGCGTGAGTTATATGAAATCTTATCTTATATGGTAAAACAGCCATTTTACTGCGGAGAAGACCAGAAGAAGTATTATCAGGAGACAAAGCAGAAGGCTGACAGGGATAAGATGAATCCGGTCTATAAGAGATTCTTTGATATCGAGGATAGTGTAAAAGCCAATCGTCTTGAAACCAGGGAAAGAGCAATAGCGAATGGCTGGGAAACCAAGATTGATGAGAATGGACATGTGGTTTCAGATGATGCAGTATCAGTATCTGTGGATGATATTCAGGCTGATACAGAATCACAGGAAACTGTAGATTTTACACCAAAGCAGGAACCAGTACAGCAAGTAGAAAGTCTTGAAAATGAGAAGAATGTTGTCGGGCAGACGAAACACAATTTCCACTATAACCTCTGGGAAATGGAAAAAGGCGGTGCTAAGACCAGATACCAGTGGAATATGGATGCAATCCGCACTTTAAAGCAGATTGAATCAGAGAACAGGCTTGCCACACCTGAGGAACAGAAAACTCTGTCGAAGTTTGTCGGATGGGGCGGACTGTCACAGGCATTTGATGAGAATAACGCAGGCTGGAGCAAAGAATATGCAGAGCTGAAAGACCTTTTATCTGATGAGGAATACAGTGCTGCAAGGGCAACAGTAAATAACGCCTTTTATACTTCACCGGAGATTGCCATGTGCATAAATTCGGCACTTGTCCAGTTTGGTTTCAGAGGCGGCAATGTATTAGAGCCATCTATGGGTATCGGTAACTTCTTTGGAAGTATGCCGGCACCAATGCAGAGAAGCAAGCTGTATGGGGTGGAGATTGACAGCATTTCAGGAAGAATTGCAAAGCAGCTTTATCAGAATGCCAATATCAGTATCACAGGATTTGAGAATACCACATATCCGGATAACTTCTTTGATGTGGTTGTCGGAAATGTGCCATTTGGTGATTATAAGGTATTTGATCCAAAGTACAACAAGTATAACTTCCGTATCCACGATTATTTTCTGGCAAAAGCACTTGATCAGGTAAGACCGGGAGGCATGGTTGCAGTAATCACCACAAAGGGAACACTTGATAAGGCAAATCCTACTATCCGAAAGTATCTGGCTGAAAGAGCAGAGCTTGTGGGAGCAGTAAGACTTCCGAATACTGCATTTAAAGATAATGCAGGAACCGAAGTGACAGCAGATATCCTGTTTTTGCAGAAGAGGGAGAGAAAGATTGATATTGAGCCGGACTGGGTACACCTTGGTGTAACTGAGAATGGCATTGCAGTCAACTCTTATTTTGCAGAGCATCCGGAGATGATGCTTGGATCTATGGAATATGACACAAGGATTTACGGACAGGACAGCAGATATACAGTCTGTGTGAATAATGATGAGAACTTCAATATGTATGAGACTCTCAATAAGGCTATCGGTAATATCAAAGCCCAGATGACAGATTTTGAGAGAGTGGCAGATGAGGCGGAGCAGACGGAGGAAGTTATCCCGGCTGATCCGGATGTGAGAAACTACACTTACACATTTTTTGAAGGAAAACTCTATTACAGGGAAAATTCCGAGATGGTAAAAAAAGAAGTATCACAGACTGCCGAGGAGCGAATCCGAAGCCTTGATGAAATCAGACAGATAACAAGAGAGCTGATTGATATCCAGATGGATGGCTGCAGCGAGGAGGAGCTTTCTGATAAGCAGAGACTTCTTAATGTAAAATATGATGCCTTCGTAAAGCAGTATGGAGCCATTACTTCAAAAGCAAACAGAATAGCATTCAGGGATGACAGCGATTATCCACTTCTTTGCAGTCTTGAGGAAGTAAACGAAGATGGGGAGGTGAAAAAAGCGGATATGTTTTATAAGCAGACGATTAAGGCAAAGACAGTCATAGACAGAGTGGAGACCGCTGTGGAAGCATTAAATGTATCCGTCAATGAATTTGGATATGTAAATCTTGCCTATATGCTTTCTATCTATGAGCCGGATATTACAAATGCAAAGGAAGAACTTGCAGAAAAGTCCGGACAGACAGTGGATGAGATAACGCTAAGTGATGATGCATTAGCAGAGATTAGAAGGGCAGTCCTTGTGGAAGAGCTGGACGGACTGGTTTTCCTAAATCCAGACCGCTACAACGAGAACAATCCCGACATCGGCTGGGAGACAGCAGACGAGTATCTTTCGGGAAATGTGAGAGACAAACTTCGTGTAGCAAAGGCTATGGCGGCTGATACAGACAATCCGCAGGCAGAAAGATTTGCAGGAAATGTGGCAGCACTTGAAAAGGTGCAGCCGGAATGGATTGAAGCCTCGGATATTGATGTAAAGATTGGTACGACATGGATTGAGTCGCTTGATTATGAGCAGTTTATCTATGAGCTTCTCAATACACCAAGAAGAGCAAGGGCAGTCAGAAGCCAGTTTTACAATACAGGCATTCAGGTACACTTAAATAAGATGAGCATGGAATGGTTCATCGAGAATAAGAGCATGGATAAGCATTCAGTGGCAGCTACTAAGACTTATGGTACAAGCCGCATGGATGCTTATTCTATTTTTGAGGATACGCTGAATCTTAAAACTGTAACAGTAAGGGACAGGATTGATGACGGTGATGGCAAATATCATTACGAAGTCAATAAGAACGAGACAATGCTTGCAAGGGAAAAGCAGAACATGATCAAGGAGAAGTTCAAGGAATGGCTGTTTGCAGAGCCGGAGCGAAGACAGAAATATGTGGAGTATTACAACGAGACATTCAATAACATCCGTCTGCGTGAGTATGACGGAAGTCACTTACAGTTTCCGGGAATGAATCCGGCGATTGAGTTAAAGCCACATCAGAAGAATGCGGTGGCAAGAATCCTTCTTGGAGGAAACACCCTGTTGGCACACTGCGTTGGTGCCGGAAAGTCCTTTGAGATGATGGCTGCCTGTATGGAGCAGAAGAGACTCGGACTTGCCAATAAGACGATCATGGTTGTTCCAAAGCCACTTATCGGTCAGACGGCATCAGAGTTTTTAAGGCTTTATCCGTCAGCAAATATCCTGGTTGCCACAGAGCGTGATTTTGAAAAGAGCCGCAGGAAGCAGTTCGTATCAAGGATTGCAACAGGTGACTATGACTGTATCATCATGTCGCACTCGCAGTTTGAAAAAATCCCGATCTCAGCAGAGAGAAAGGAAAGAATGCTCAATGAGCAGATTGATGAAATCAGCTATGCGATTGATGAGATGAAGGAGCGTAACGGGGAGCGTTGGACTGTAAAACAGATGGAAAGCCAGAAGAAAAAGCTGGAGGAGCAGCTGAAATCCTTATCAGATGAGAGCAGGAAGGATGACCTTATAACCTTTGAGGAACTTGGTGTGGACTCTATCATGGTTGACGAAGCGCACAATTTTAAGAACCTTGCGATTTTTTCCAAGATGAATAATGTGTCAGGTATCAGCAGCAGTGGAGCGAAGAAGTCAACGGATATGCAGCTTAAATGCCAGTATTTGTCTGAGATAAATGATGGCAGAGGCATTGTGTTTGCGACAGGTACGCCAATATCCAATACCATGTGTGAGATGTATGTCATGCAGCTTTACTTACAGAAAGCGGCACTTGAAGAGATGGGGATTTATCACTTTGATTCCTGGGCAGCGAACTTTGGTGAAGTGACAACAGCACTGGAGCTTACTGTAGAGGGAAGCGGTTTCCGTTTTAAAAGCAGATTCAATAAGTTTACGAATCTGCCGGAGCTTATGAATATCTTTCGTGAAGTAGCAGATGTGCAGACCGCAGACATGCTTGACCTTGATGTGCCGGCTCTTCGTGGCGGCAAGCCTATCATAGTGGAGTCAGAGCCTGACTGGTATGTAAAGCAGGTTATGGAAGACTTTGTTGTGAGGGCAGAGCGTATCAGAGGTGGTGGAGTTGATCCAAGTGTGGACAACTTCCTAAAGATTACTCATGAGGCAAGATTACTCGGAACAGATGCAAGGCTGATTGATAAGGACGCACCAAATAATCCAGATGGAAAGCTCAATAAGGTAGCGGAGAATGTATGGAAAGAATATGAGAAAGGAAATGCCAACGGTCATATAGGCTGCCAGCTTATTTTTTCGGATATCGGCACACCGGGACCGGATAAGGATTTTACCATCTACGATTATCTGAAGGAAACACTGATACAGTATGGTATTCCGGCAGAGGAGATAGCATTTATCCATGATGCAAAGACCGACGCACAGAGGGATGCACTATTTAAGGAAATGAGAACAGGTAAGAAAAAAGTGCTTATAGGTTCTACAGATAAATGTGGTACTGGCGTTAATGTTCAGACACATCTGGTTGCAATGCATCATGTGGACTGTCCTTGGAAGCCAAGCTCCATTGAACAGAGGGAAGGACGAGGCATCAGGCAGGGCAACGAAAATGAAGAGGTGGCAATCTATAGATATGTCACCAAAGGAACTTTTGATGCATACAACTGGTCGCTTGTTGAAAATAAGCAGCGATTCATCAGTCAGGTCATGACAAGCAAGGCTGTAAGCCGAAGCTGTGAGGATATCGATGAGGCAACACTTTCCTATGCAGAGATTAAAGCGGTTGCCACAGGCAATCCTTTAATCAAGGAAAAGATGGAGATTGACAATGATGTCCAGAGATTAAAGCTCTTAAAGGCATCCTATGACAATCAGAGATATGGATTGCAGGATAACTTTATGATTAAGTACCCGAAGCTTATTAAGACAGCAACAGAAAAGCTTGCCAATGTAAGAGAAGATGTAAAGGCAAGGGATAAAGAACTGATTGATAATCCGGAATTTTCCATTACCATAGGCAAAGCAACCTACACAGAGCGTGTGGATGGAGGAACGATGATGCTTGAAGCAATCAGCAAATGTAAGACCGGAGAGACAACTGTAATCGGCAAGTTCCATGGATTTGAGCTGCTTGTGGAAAAGAACTTCCTTGGTATCAATTATATGGTGCTTCGTGGAAAGACTGAGTACAAGGCAGAACTTTCCACAAGTCCGGTCGGCAGCATGGTAAAGCTGGAAAACCTGTTCAATGGACTCCATGAGAACATTGATTTCTTAGAAAAGAAGATTGAGCAGTACCAGAATGACCTTGAAGCATCAAAGGCAGAGTATGACAAGCCATTTGCATACAGCAAGGAACTGGAAGAAAAGCTGTCAAGGCAGTGTGAACTGAATGCCCAGCTTGACCTTGAGAACGCAAAGGCTGTGGATGCAGACCTGAGCGGACCGGAGGAAGAAAGAGAAGCTGATGACAGAATGGAATCTGCAGCAATTGTAGCAGAGGATAAAGGTGCTTATCAAGCGGACAGAGAGGGCAGAACACGATAGGAGAGTGAATAATATGAGCATAAGAAAAGTGGTCGCAGGACTACTGATTACAGCAGGGATTGCCATTATGGCAGTCCCTTTTTTCTGGCGGGCAACCGGAGAAAAACAGACAGAACAGCTCATAAGTGAATTTGAGCAGACATTGGAGGATGATTACGATGAAGAAACAGATGTGGAGGAAGAGCAAACCTCCATTAGTAAAGAGGATGAAGCCATTCTTAAAGAAGGCGGTGTTATCGGCATCATTGAGATACCGGGCTTAGATATCAGGTATCCGGTAATGGAAGGAACCACAAGTAAAGTGCTTAATGCCGGGATTGGTCATATAGAAGAGACTGCAGGAATCGGAGAAAGTGGCAACTGTGTGTTATGCGGTCACAATGGCAGCAGATATGGCACATTTTTTACACCACTAAATCAGATTTCCATAGGAGATGATGTGACAATTATCGACAAAAACGGACAGACTCATATCTATGAAGTAACAGACACAGAGGTGGTAAATCCTTATGACAACAGCATTAAGACACAGGGAGAGGAAAAGGAATTAACTCTTTTTACCTGTTCACAGAAGGGTACTATGCGTTTTGTGGTCAGATGCAGATATAAGGAGGCAGGTGTGGATGAATAAAAGATACCGGTTAGGTGAGATAGAAGAGGCAGTAGCAGAAATGGAAGAGCGAATTGACATCGAGGATGATATTGCTGAGATTGATGATGACTTTCAGATAGTCGTAAGCGGCTGGTCTGTGTATGTCGAAA
>ENA-OZKG01000220-OZKG01000220.1-human-gut-metagenome-genome-assembly--contig:-NODE-220-length-11046-cov-5.722409_pt1 | contig 11046 bp, 7 predicted proteins | sample MGYA00244826_ERZ653764 | MGnify/ENA primary metagenome ERZ653764 (study PRJEB26926, sample SAMN06165230) | human gut metagenome | biome: ENVO:00009003; feature: ENVO:2100002; material: ENVO:00002003...
ACAACGGTTTTCAAGACCGCCGCAATCGACCACTCTGCCACCTCTCCAAAACTTCCTTTCAGAAGTGCTTTTTGTTGAAAGCGTTGCAAAGGTACGACTTTATTTTAAATATGCAAGACTTTTGAACAAGAAAAATTAAAGGTTTTATTATATTTGCACTCTCAACCGAAAAAAAGCATATGAAACTAAAATGTCTTTTCTTACTGTTACTTTTGGGAATATCCTTTTGTGTACATGCACAAAAGCGCCCCGTCATCCTTGAGAAACAGTTGGAGATCATTAGGAAAGAACCTGATAACGGGGATGCATTAAAGTTTCTATGCCAATACTATTTAAATAAAGGAGATTATTCCAAAACCATCACTTACGCCGAGATTATGAAAAACGTAGCGGACAAGACTAAAAATCCTCTACTCCAACTCTATTCATATATCTACCAAGCACAAGCACAAATGATGAGCGGACGGGAAAAAATAGCCAAAAAAAACTTGAACCTTTCTCTTGAACTAGCAACCAAACTGAATAATGACTCCACCCTTTGTTCCGTCTATGGTAGTCTCGGACTCTACTCTGCAAATATTGAAACCGATTATTACCGTGCCATACGATGGCTTTATAAAGGTATCCAATTGGCACAACAAAATAATTTCCAACAACAATACGCTTTGCTTTTAGGCAATTTAGCAAACATCTATTACCTCAAAAAAGATACAGCCGGTATCAAATACGCATTAGAATGTTATGAATTAGGACACAGTATGCGTAATCCATACATCATTTATTCCGGTGCAGTAAATTCTGCCTATATGTATTTTTTAATGAAACAGAATGAGGAAGCAATGAAATATATACATGAAGCCGAAACATTGATGCTGGAAAATGATTTCTACGACCAAGCCCATACCTACAATCTCTTTGGCAATATATTATATGATATGGGTGAATATGCCCAGGCCTTGGAATATTACAAAAAAGCCATGAAGGACAAACAGGCGGCACAAACTTCCTCTATTGTCTATGCCCATTTGGGATATGCACGTATACTAATGCAGCAAAACAAACAACTAGAAGCTATTTTATTGTTAAAACAAGGAATAGCTATTTCTTATGCACGCGTCAACGCCATCCATCGCAATGAACTATACGAAAATCTGTCCACCTGCTATGAGCAATTGCACCAATATCATGACGCACTGAAATATTATAAAATATTCCGTTTGGAAAACGACAGTCTTTTCAACAAGGACAAAGAAAGAGATTTAAGTGAAATGCGATTCAAATACGACTCTGAGCGGCAGGAAAATTTAATAAAACAAAGCAAGCTGGATGTAATGCAGAAAGAACAGCGTATACAACAACAGACATTTATTCTTATTATCATTGTGATTGTTCTAGGATTGCTTTATTACCTCTACCACCGTAAAAACAAACTTTATTTAAGTATAGTCAAGCAAAATCAAGAAGCAATCAAAAGAGAAACGGAACTGAATCGCCGTATAAAAGAATTGGAAACCAATGCCCCCTCCATGGTTTCTACTTCCGAAAAATATGCTTCCTCCTCACTCACCGACGAGAAAAGTTTAGAACTTTTCCGTACATTAGAGCGTATTATGAGAGAAGAAAAAATTTACAAAGACAATTTTATAACAAAAGACAAAGTAGCAGAAATATTAGGAACTAACCGTACTTATCTATCACGTATCATCAATGAACAATCCAAACTATCCTTCACTCATTATGTAAACCGTTTCCGTATTGAAGAAGCTATCCGTCTATTATCCGACCCCAATAACGAAACTCCGCTGAAAGCCATTTCTACAGAGCTGGGATTTAACTCCATTTCCACCTTTTATAACCTTTTCCAATCCTCAGTGGGAATGACTCCCTCCCAATATAGGAACAAAGTTATGGAACTTCAAAAAGAGCAATAGGTTATCTTTTTGCTCTTTTTTTTATTCTGAAAACAGCAATTGCCGATATTAATATAGGTATAAAGAGGCATATCTAAGATATTATCCCTTACTTTGCGGTATGAACATTAATCCAAATTTAAATAATACGTAATGAAAAAGAAGTTTTTTTTAAGTTGCCTCTTAATCGTTATGGCATTGCTTCCGGCAGTTGCCCAGATTCAAGATCCGGTACAATTCAAAACCGAGTTAAAGACGATTTCCGATACGGAAGCACAAATAGTATTCACTGGTAAGATTGATGCCGGATGGCACGTTTATTCCACTGATCTTCCTTCGGGAGGTCCTATCTCCGCTACTTTCAACGTAGACAAGATAGAAGGAGTAGAATTAGTAGGAAAGCTCACTCCACAAGGTAAAGAAATTGAAAACTTCGACAAGGTGTTTGAAATGAAATTACGTTACTTTGAGAACACTGCCATTTTCATTCAGAAACTAAAAATAACGGGCGCTACCTATATGATAGAAGGTTATATGGAATTCGGTGCCTGCAACGATGAAAACTGTCTGCCTCCTACTGAAGTTTCTTTCTCTTTCTCCGGAAAAGGAGTTGCCGCTGCCACTACAAGCAAGACTACTGAACCCGCAAAAACAGAAACAGCCATAACGGAAGTTCCTGTAGCGGAAACAGCTACTGCAACTACCGCAACAGATAGTGCTACAACTGCCGCCCTGATCGGCAATGACACTGCTGTCCAAGATTATTGGACTCCGGTTATCCAAGAGTTGAACGCATTTGGCGAAACGACATCACAACAAGACCGTTCATGGATTTACATCTTCTTTGCCGGGTTTATCGGTGGATTACTTGCCTTATTTACGCCCTGTGTATGGCCTATCATCCCAATGACGGTAAGTTTCTTTTTAAAACGTAGCAAAGACAAAAAGAAAGGAATCCGTGATGCATGGACATATGGTGCTTCTATCGTAGTGATCTATGTATTATTAGGTCTTGCCATAACCTTGATATTCGGTGCCAGTGCCTTGAATGCACTTTCCACAAATGCTATTTTTAACATATTCTTCTGCTTGATGCTAATTGTGTTTGCAGCCTCTTTCTTTGGAGCATTCGAACTTACTCTTCCTTCAAAATGGAGCAATGCAGTAGACAGTAAAGCGGAACAGACCAGTGGTTTGTTAAGTATCTTCCTGATGGCATTCACCCTATCTTTGGTTTCATTCTCATGCACAGGTCCTATCATCGGCTTTTTGTTGGTAGAAGTTTCCACTACAGGTAGTGTAGTTGCCCCTGCTATCGGCATGTTAGGTTTTGCTCTTGCATTAGCGTTGCCATTCACACTGTTTGCCATGTTCCCGTCTTGGCTGAAATCCATGCCTAAATCCGGTGGTTGGATGAATGTAATTAAAGTAGTATTAGGTTTCCTTGAGCTCGCATTTGCTTTGAAATTCCTGTCGGTTGCTGACTTGGCTTATGGATGGGGAATTCTAGACCGTGAAACATTCCTTGCTTTGTGGATTGTGATTTTCGCTTTGCTAGGCTTCTATTTGCTGGGTAAGATCAAATTCCCTCACGATGATGATGATGATAAAGTAGGTGTTGCCCGTTTTTTTATGGCTCTTATCTCACTTGCATTTGCTGTATATATGGTACCGGGCTTATGGGGTGCTCCTTTGAAAGCTGTCAGCGCATTTGCTCCTCCCATGAATACACAAGACTTCAACTTATACACCAATGAAGTACATGCGCAGTTTGATGACTACGATGCCGGTATGGAATATGCAAAACGTACCGGAAAACCGGTAATGCTTGACTTTACAGGTTACGGATGTGTAAATTGCCGTAAAATGGAAGCTGCTGTATGGACTGATCCGAAAGTAAACAAGTTGATGACTGAGGACTATGTACTGATTACATTGTTCGTTGATAACAAAACTCCATTGCCCGAACACATCAAAGTGATGGAGAACGGTAAGGAACGTACACTACGCACGATCGGTGATAAATGGAGTTACCTGCAACGCTCTAAATTCGGTGCCAATGCACAACCTTTCTATGTATTGATTGACAATGAGGGAAAACCATTGAATAAATCATATTCATATGATGAGGATATAGACAAATATGTTGATTTCCTCCAGACCGGATTACAAAACTATAAAAAATAACCAAAGTGTGTCAAAAGTCGAAGGAGTGTCAAAACTAAATAAACCTATCATTTTATTCATTCAGAATATTCTTTAATGAAAAATATTCTGAAAATCAACAAAAAGGAAAAGACAAACGAAACGATAGTTTTATTCGAGTTTTGACACACTTTCAAAAAGATTTTTGCAAGACCCCTTAATAATTATCTACTATGATCGCCAAACCAGAAAGAGAGCAAATCATTGCCCTTATAAATCGCGAGGTCGTTCCGGCTATCGGGTGCACAGAACCCATAGCCGTAGCCCTTTGTGTAGCAAAAGCAACAGAAACACTAGGTAAAAGACCTGAAAGGATTAAAGCTTTACTCAGCGCCAATATTCTTAAGAACGCCATGGGAGTAGGCATCCCGGGAACAGGAATGATTGGGCTACCTATCGCTATCGCCTTAGGGGCATTAATCGGAAAATCCGAATATCAATTGGAAGTCTTAAAAGACAGCACTCCTGACGCCGTAGCAGAGGGTAAAAAACTAATTGACTCACAAGCTATCTCTATCGGGCTGAAAGAGAATATAGAAGAAAAGTTATATATCGAAATTATCTGTGAAGCTGATGGTGATACAGCGACAGCCATTATTGCTTGCGGGCATACCAATTTTATATATGTGGCCCTAAACAACCAAGTTTTACTAAACAAACAAACTACCTCCACCTGCAATGAGGATGCAAAAGAGCCGGAGTTGAACTTGCGGAAAGTGTACGATTTTGCCACCACCACACCATTGGATGAAATTCGTTTTATTCTTGAGACCAAACGTTTGAACAAAGCAGCGGCAGAACGTTCTTTCAAAGGAAACTACGGTCACGAATTAGGCAAGATTCTGAAAAGCAGCAAAAGCGAAGAACAAATATTGGGAAGTAATACATTTACCCACATCCTTTCTTATACCTCGGCAGCTTGCGATGCACGTATGGCGGGAGCTATGATTCCTGTCATGAGCAATTCAGGAAGTGGGAACCAAGGAATTACAGCTACTTTACCGGTAGTAGTCTATGCCGAAGACAACCATAAATCAGAAGAAGAATTGATCCGCGCACTGACACTTAGCCACCTGACAGCGATTTACATCAAACAAAGCTTGGGACGTCTGTCTGCACTATGCGGCTGTGTAGTGGCTGCAACAGGTTCCAGCTGTGGTATCACTTATTTGATGGGAGGCACTTACGAGCAAATCACTTTTGCCGTACAGAATATGATCGCTAACCTGACAGGTATGATTTGTGACGGAGCCAAGCCCAGTTGTGCTCTGAAATTAAGCAGCGGTGTTTCTACTGCTGTATTTTCAGCTATATTAGCGATGGAACATAAATGTGTATCTTCTGTAGAAGGTATCATTGACAATGATGTGGACCGCAGCATCCGCAACCTGACCAGAATTGGTTCACAAGGCATGAATGAAACCGATAAACTAGTATTGGATATTATGACCCACAAACAATGTGATTAAATATATATAAAGATAAGAGAGTTAAAAACGAATCAGACACGGCATTTTATACAATCCGTGTCTGATTTTATTTCTCACTCCACCAACATGTCTTTATATTGGGTATGCCGGGTAAAAAACATTTTTGCAAAAGAACAAGTAGGACGTATTTTAAGCCCTACAACCGAAGCATATCTCACAGCGGCCTCGGTCAAAGCCTGAGCTATTCCCTGCCCTTCCAACTGTGGGGGAACTATGGTATGAAGGATATCCAAAACTCCGTTCTTTTCATCATATTGCAAATAGGCGATTTGTCCCGATTCAAATACTTCGAAACGGTCTACTTTCTCGTCATGTATAACTGTATGTTCCATTCTATATTGGTTTTAATGTATAACTATTACTAATAAAAACAATAATAAAATGGAATTGTTTTTACTCATAGATAAAATCTGTTACAGAACGTATGTCTGTTGACGAAACTCCGATACACACTTTAAATGACACTATAAAATATTGAGAACTATCTGCCTTGTCTATATTGAAAAGCCGAAGGTAGTATACCAAATTCTTCCTTAAAATACCGACTGAAATATTTCGGATTATTAAAGCCCACCTGATAGGCTATTTCTGAAATATTCTGTTGACTTCCACGGAGTAATTGGGCAGCCCGCTGTAAACGAATTATACGAATAAACTCGATAGGAGTCTTACCGGTAATAGCCAATAACTTTTTATATAAATGAACGCGGCTCATCCCTAATTCCTTGCTTAACTCTTCTACAGACAAATCACTGCGTGCAATATTGTCTTCTACATATTTCACAGCATGATTTATCAGTTTTTCATCCATCGAAGTTATGGCAGTCCCACTAGGTTTGAAATCAATATAAGCATGATTCCAAACCGTTTTCAACTTCTGTTCACTTTTTTCTTCAGGAACAGCAGTCACCATTTCCGGCAACTCCTCCGGTGGAATAATATGAGTTATCATCTCATTATCCTCACCCTCAATCAATTGAATCACCGTTGCTCTTTGTGGAGCAACGGCTGAGATTGTTTCTATGTTTTTTTCTTCTGCAATTTCTTCCGTATTACCAGATTCTAATCTTCGGATATCCTCCTCCAGTCCTTCTATTGTTATTATATGGTTTGGTTCTTCTTCCGATTCCTCCCCGGCATTAGACGCCATATAAAACTCCGGAATCTGAAGTGTGGAAATGTCTTCTACCGGCTTATCTGTAACTTGCACCTGTTCTATCTTCGTCGGTTTACTCTCGGAACGCTTTACCGGGATATGGATAACAAAAACACAACCGACAGGAGTATTATCCATTACGTTCACCGTGCCATCGTGAAGTGTGACAAAATCACGTACAATACTCAGACCACCTCCGCCATCTGAGATATTCATATCCGGATTATCCACTTGATAAAAACGTTCGAAAATGCGTTCTCTGTTTTCTTCTTTAATGCCGACACCTGTATCAGCCACTCTGATTTCCAGCATTTCCCGAGAATCCTGTCCTTCCACTAAACCGACAGACACATCAACTCGTCCACCATTGCAAGTAAATTTTAAAGCATTGGAAAGCAGATTCATCATCACTTCCCTCATTTTATCCCCATCAAACAACATATTCAACGAAGGAACTGCTGAATGAAAAATGAGAGAAATATCTTTCTTTTCAGACAAAGAGATAAAAGAATCACAAATCGTATGAATACAAGAGATGATATCATCATCAGACAGACTTAAATAATATCCATTCACATCAATTTTCCTAAAATCCAACAACTGATTTACAAGATTCAACAACCTTAATGCATTGCGTTGCACTATATTTAATTTATCCATCAGAGCAGCATCCGATTGATATTCCTTCATCAGCGTTTCCAACGGTGAGATAATAAGAGTGAGCGAAGTACGTAATTCGTGGCCGACATGAGTGAAGAACTTCAATTTCATATCTGCCTTCTCCTGATTCCTCTCTATTTCTTGCTTTATTTGCTGTTTTTTAAATTTATCCCGTTCTCCACGCAGAATCCAATAGCGTCCCAATATCAATACAGCAACCAACAAAAGGCTATAAACAACATATGCCCAAACGGAACGCCAAAAAGGAGGATAGATAACAATTTTCAATGAAGCTTCTTCATCTCCACCATATCCGTCACTGTTGACTGCTTTCACCTTCAGCATATAAGTTCCGGGAGCTAGATTAGTATAAGTCACTTTGCCAAAGGCAGTAGTCATCCAACCCTCATTGAAACCTTCCAGTTTATAAGCATACTCCGTTTTTTCCGGCAAAATATAGTTATCAGAAGCAAATTGTACACTGAACATATTCTGTTCATAACTCAATTTTATCTGATCTACCTTGTTCAACACCTTATCCAAAATCACCCTGCCTTCATATTCCTCACCCACCCCTACTTCTTCATTGAACAAGAACAAACGGGTAAACATCACGCTGGGACGTTTTTTATTGTATTTTATATCATCCGGACGGAAGCGGTTAATACCATACAGCCCTCCCATAAGAATTTCTCCAGAAGACAATTTTTTAATGGAACGCAGGTTGAACCCACTATTTTGCAAACCATCTTTGTCATCATAAACACAACTATGAAAAATATAGCGCCCTGTTTTTAAATCTACTGCCGGTATGACATTAGTTATTCCACGTGCTGTAGTCACCCATATATTTTCATTACCATCTTCTACTATTCCAGAAATGATAGGGCTGGAAACTCCTTGCTCCACTCCTAATATAATCAGTTCATCCGTTTTGGGATTATAAACATTCAGCCCCTCACATGTACCAATCCATATCAATCCACGGCTATCCTCATACACCTGACTTATATTCTGATCTGAAAAATATTCCTTACCAGATTTAGTACCTTCCAGATTAACCACTTTTTTAGTTTCAATATCCAATTCCGAAAGTCCCTGAGCGGTACCAATCCACAAAGAGCCCTCTTTTCCCATACACAAAGAGGAAACATAATCGGATATCAAGCCGGCCGAAGTTGTATTATAAGTGGTGAACAAACCCGTCTTGGGATTCAAACTCTGCACTCCCCCACCCAATGTACCTATCCATATAATCCCCTGCTTATCTTCAGCCAAAGCCAATACATTATTATGAGCCAAAGAATTTTGCCGTTCCGGTATGTTTTTTTTATAATGAATAATACGACCGTTATCATAACAAATCAAGCCTCCCCCAAAAGTACCAATCCAAAGTTTCCCATCATCGGCTTTCAAAATGCAAACAATGGCATCAGTAGTGAGTTTATCCGTACCTTTCTGTGGAAAAGCAGCCCGGTTGCCAGTCACGGAATTCCAATATATGATACCGACATCGTTGGTACCCAGCCACACATACCCCTCTTTGTCTTCTTCAATGCAACTAATATCTCCTATATACTCTGCACCAAATTTAAAAGCACACTCATTAAAATAGGAAATTCCTTTTTTATAAGTCCCCACCCACATAGTTTCACTGGAATCCTCGTATAGAACCATTACTGTATTATTTTGCAAACTACGTTCATCACCTGCCTTGTTCCGCAACTGCCTCACTTCCCCTGTCTTCTTATCCAATATATCAATGCCATCCTGATCTGTTCCTATCCATATACGCCCCTGCTTATCCTGTGATACAGCACGGACCATGTTATGAGACCGACGCTTGATAATATTTGTCAGCCAAGACAGCCACTTTTCCTGTTCCGGATTATAAACCCATATTCCAAGCGGACTGTACATCCATATATCATTATCACGATCTACAAACAGAGTGAAAATTCCCTGCTTGTCAGTTCCCAATTCCCCAACCAAATCATCCTGCTGCCATTTAATCTCATTTGTCCGAATATCCAAACAAACAAGTCTTCCGGTATTATATACCAACAAGATTCCCTTGCTACATTCTACAATGTCCGTAATATCACCTTCTGGCAACTGATGAGTATCAAACAAAAGCGGATACAGTAATTGAGATTCCGGAATGTACAAATAACAGCCTTTTCCTTTTATATAAAACCACATATTTTTATTATGGTCTATATATACTAATGCTGGAGTTCCGTCAATACCGACTTCACATAGCCATGCATGCACCTCCCTATCAAATGTTTCTGATTCCGAGTTGTAAATGACATAACCCACACCGGTAAGAATCCATAAATTTCCTTTATAATCTTCTTGTATGCTTTTGATATAATTATCAGGTAAAGAAGCCGGATCAGCATTATTACTACGAAACAAAGTCATCTGGCACCCGTCATACCGATTTAAACCGGAAGCTGTGGCAAACCACATAAAACCTTCGGAATCTTTAAATATATCAAGGACTTGATTGTTTGACAGACCATCTTTCACCTCCAAATGTTTAAACATGAATTCACTTGCATGCATCAGACTAGAAAAGCATAATAATGTAATGATCAAACATTTTTTTCTTATTCCCATAGATTTTAAAGGCTAATTATTTTTATTCCACTGCAAATGAAGCAAAAAGCTTGATAACAGACAAACTAATATCGGCTTTTTTATCATTCGATACCCACAATATGTTTCATTTTTCCTATTTTTGCAATTGAAATGAAAGCATTAACGGATACACAATACATACGACAGCTTGTCTCGGAGGGAGAACACTGTCATCAGGATTTCAAATTCGAGATTTCGGACGCACGCAAAATAGCCCGTAGCCTTTCCGCATTCGCCAATACCGAGGGCGGCAGGCTGTTAATAGGAGTAAAGGACAATGGCAAAATAGCAGGAGTCCGCTCTGACGAAGAAATATATATGATAGAAGCAGCAGCAACCATGTATTGCAAGCCCAAAGTAGAACTGGAAACGCAGACTTACAAGGTAGAAGGAAAGACTGTATTGGAAATACGTATTAACGAAACGGTTTCTAAACCTGTATATGCCCTAGATGAAACGAATAAGCCATGGGCCTATATCCGCATCAAAGACGAAAACATACTGGCCACTCCCGTCCATCTAAAGATGTGGCAACACAGCAAGAAACCTGAAGGAGCACTTGTAACATTTACCGAAAGAGAGCAACGGTTACTGGATGTCTTGAAAGAAAAAGAAAAACTTTCATTAAATCAATGTTGCAAACTTTGCAGGTTAAACCACAAGACAACTTGTGAACTATTAGCAGACTTTATCCGTTTTGGTCTAGTGGAACTTGTTTTCCATGGACATAAGTTCTATTTTAAATTAAACAAGGAATAAGTAAAATGGATATACTGACCCTATTAATCAGCAGAGTGAATGATGTGCTTTGGACTTATATTTTGATCATCATGCTGTTAGGATGTGCATTTTGGTTTACTTTTAAAACAAATTTCGTACAATTCCGCATGATAAGAGAAATGATACGTCTATTAGGTGATTCTACAGGCACTGTCTCTTATACACATCTGACGCTGCCGACGAATTAGACGGTGTAGAT
>ENA-OZKG01000250-OZKG01000250.1-human-gut-metagenome-genome-assembly--contig:-NODE-250-length-10393-cov-4.556297_pt1 | contig 10393 bp, 16 predicted proteins | sample MGYA00244826_ERZ653764 | MGnify/ENA primary metagenome ERZ653764 (study PRJEB26926, sample SAMN06165230) | human gut metagenome | biome: ENVO:00009003; feature: ENVO:2100002; material: ENVO:00002003...
GCGTCAGATGTGTATAAGAGACAGGTAATAAACGGTATAGCGATTTTTTCGTGAATATTTTAAAATTTTTGGAAATATCAGATGATAGATCAGTTTCCATACATTGTCTGCACTTGACTGTTTGACATTCATAAAAAGCGAGGTAATTTATGACAGCGAAAGAAAGAAATGATTATTTTTATGTGTGTGCATTGATTGAGTATATTGCAAGGGAGACCTTGAATCACAGAGGTGATATCGTTAAAGCCATCGGTGAAGAAGGTATTAAGAAACTACTACATGATGCGGAAATGGATCATTGCCTTAGCTTTGAGCAGGTCAGTGATAAAATTTCAGAATTTAATACGGATTTATATTATCAGAATCCGGACTACCTTGAATGGTCATACAGAGATGGAAAATTACTGGATTAAAAACTAAAGTAAATTAAAAGGGAGCGGATTCCATTAACGAACTTCTTGGGCTGACGATCAAATCAGCCCAAGAATAATATTAAAAAACAGATAAAGGAAAAGATGGAGGAGTTTAAAGATGAACAGGTGGACGAAACGTTGCATGGCATTTGTACTTACATTGACAATTATATGTACTTCAATAAGCGCAGTGAAACCAACAGTGGAAACGACATATGCGGCCACTGTGCAAAATATTACGAAGTCAACAAAGGTTGTATGCAGGAAGACGGTTGCGGTGAAAGCACCGTCAGGATATAAAAATTGTAAATATTCAAGTACGAATCCAAAGGTGGCTTCCATAGATGCAAAGGGAAAATTAAAAGCTCTTCGTCTGGGCGTTACAACCATCACAGTAAAAAGCGGTACGAAAAAGAAAAGCTATACGATCACGGTTGTTCCGGAAAAGAAAAGTGATGTAAGACTTAATCAGGAACTGATTCTTGGCGGACAGATGGTTCAGTTAAAGTTAGTATCCGATAAGTATGATACAAGTCAGGTAAAGCTGTATGTTGATAGTGCCTTTAAGGAAATTGACCACAGGGGAAATTGTAATTTCAAGAAATATAATGGTTATCAGGCAAGTGGATCGCTTTATTATTCGTATGGGCAGTTTACCAGAAATATTACCCTGTACATCTGTGATAAAGATGTGATTTTTGATGGATTAATAGAGAATTCCCAGGCTGGGGTAAACTATGATGCAGATTCTCTGCAATGGGAATTTTTGGGGAAATCATTCCATTATAAACAGTTAAAAAATAAAGGCATCGAAATTCAGATGGATGGCAGTGCATTGCCGGATCAGATTGTTTATACTCCGGGAGATCATACATTTACTGTTATTGCCGGAAAAGAGATATATAGCAAAAAAATTGGTGTCAGTTATTCGGTCAAGGATACGCTGATAAAAAAAGACGCAAGAGGATATACAGAGGATGGAAAAGCTGTATTTGATGCGGCCTTTGCAGCAGTTGATCAGGTAGTGAAGGATGGAATGGGTGAGGAAGAGAAAGTAAAAGCCATTCATGATTATTTAATCTATCATGCCAATTATGTCAATAATGGAGATTATAGTACCGCGGAAAACTGGGCATATGGAGCTGGTGGAGTATTGTTACATAAAGAAGGTGTCTGCCAGAGTTATGCGTTTGCTTTTTATATGATGGCAATATCTGCTGGGCTTGAATGCAGGTTTGTATCCGGTACAGCAGATGGAGGTGGTCATGCATGGAATCAGGTTAAGGTTAACGGAAAGTGGTATTATATTGATTGTACATGGGATGATCCGGTTGGCGGAGGATATGAAAATTATAAATATTATTTATCGGAGAGCCTTTGGTCAGATCATATTGCAGAGACGGCAAAAGATCTGTCGGAGGATGGAAAATATGATTGGGAGCATTATTATCTGACAGGAGCAGATTATGCCAGATAATAAGACTCTGTGGCAAGTTTCATTATCTAAGGGTTATTTCTGGGACAGTCTAGCCGACTGCCTCAGATAGCTCTTTTTCTTTTGCAGCTTTTGCCGCCTGTTCACGCTCTTTTCTACGTCTCCAATAAGTACGATTCCAAGCACGTTTGCGGCGTTTGTGTTCTTCCTCTTTTATCTGTTCGGGTGTAAGCTCCTGCATCGGTCCGTTTCCTTCTATGTTATAAGTATCATGAAATTTTAATTCCATAAATTTATGGAAATTAGTGGAGATATATTGATATCTTTGTTGTAAAAAATATCACGTTTCCTGTCGGTTGTCATTTTGGTAAACTTGAAGTTAACGGGTTCAAACTGTAATCTCAATTTGATTGCCTTCGATTGCAACAATACAGCTTTCGTAGTAACCATCTCCTGTTGTCCGGGGACCGCTGATTACTTCATATCCATCAGTTTTCAACTCTATGGTCAAGGCATCAACCTTTTCTTTACTTCCTACACTAAATGCGATATGTGCATACCCCGTGCGAGCAAGCTCCTTAGGTGAATCAAGCATTTCTGGCTTATTCATAATCTCCAATCGTGTGCCATCATCAAATGACAGAAAATAGGAGCGAAAGTTAGTTTGCAGGTTATGATATCCTTCGTTTGATTTTGCACCTAGATACTTCATAAAAAAGCTACGAGTTTTTTGCAGGTCGTTTACATATAAAGCAATGTGTTCGATTTTCATAATTCACCTCCAAATTTCAATCTGTTAATTTGTTTTATTATAGCACATGTAAGCTCATTCACAATAAATAAGAAATTGCTAAAAGAATCAGTTACCAGTTAATCAATGAATCAGATATTGATGTTCTTCCATTTTCCCCGAAATCATTAACAGTCTTTTCAAAATCATAAATCAATAGTTCCGGTTTATTTCTAACACATCCCTTGATACATTGACCAGATTTTCCAAAAACCATTGTCGGTGCCGTTTGAAAAGGCGAGGTAGCATTTACTGAAATAGTAGTAGTAACATTTTCAACTGCACGAGTTTGCAGATGTCCTCTAATCATACTATATCGCTCCTTGTCGTCCGTATCCGCTACATCATAAAACAAAACCACATTTATGTCGGTATTTCTTTTATACAATTCTCTGAAAAATTCGGGAAATCTTATTTCAAAACAAATTCTAATTCCAAACACAACCCCATCTATCTCAACTATTCCATCACTATTCCCCTTTGCGAAATTATCATTATCCCATCCCCATAAAGCCCGCTTGTCATAAGACTTGATTTGTTTATTAGGCTGAAATAGTAATGCTCTATTATATATTTCTTTTTCTTTAAATATGGTTCCGACAATAAAAGAAATATCATTTTGGTCAGCTACCGATTGAAGTCTATCACACATTGACTGCACAAGGTTAAAATTGACACATGATGAATTTGATATATCTCTAGGTGGATATCCTGTTAATGAACATTCTGGAAATATCAGTAATTGAACATCTTTATGTTTTGCTAAATATATTGCTTTTTCTATTTCTTTATAATTCTCATTTACATCTCCAGATATCGCAAATTGATACGCTCCAATTCTCATTTATCAATCATCTCCTTTTCCGCTGTAAAAAACATTTACAGCTATATAAACTTGAATTTCACTAACCCTTAATTGGTATCCATATTTCAATGATTGAATTTTCTCTATTCCAATGAAAACGATAATCGTATCTTTCAAAGTGCAAAAACTCCTCTTGCAGAGGCGTGTAGTCCGTATTAGGTAATATTTCCTGATAAATCTTTCTGTAAGTTTCATATAGGTTATCCATAGAACCAATATGCTCTACAGCAAGATATTTATACGACTGTATGTCTTTATAGATAAAGCCGTCTGGAATTACGTTTCTTTTTGGAATAGAACAAAAATAAAACAGTTTTCCGTTTCTCTTTATCATAAAGGCATATTTTATCCAATTCTCAAATTGCGAAAGATAGGATTTCTTCAAATCAGCGTTAAACTTTCTCCAAAATTGTGTGCTGATTTGAATATTTCGTTTATGATAATTTGTAAGTTCTACTTCTTGTCCTATAACTGAAAATGCTTCTAATTCACGAATTGTATATTTCATTTCTTTTCCCTATGTGCCGTAATAATCGTATAACTATAAGCATTTACAGTTATGATACAGTTATCTATATTCACATACCAGTTCTTCCCACTTCTTGTGATTACAGCCTTTACAGAATCGATTTTAGCTTTACACCAGCCGACTACATCATCTGTATCTAAAAACAGATTTCTTTTAATGCGTTCTACGCCTAATTCTGTTGTGTGCAATTTATCCAAATTCTTTAGTAATTCATCATCTGCATTCATTTTATAATTATCCATTTCTCTTCATAAAATTACGATTGTTCTAATTCTTTTCACGCCCACCTTCTTGCCCTTCGGACAAGAAGTATCCCTCGCTCAAAGAGCTCGGTCAATCCCGATTTGTCAGATTCTAAAAAACTATTTTCCGTAATTGTATCATAATCGCATAATCCAGAAAAGTAATTATTTTTTCTTTTCCAATCCTTTTAATATCTTATCAAAATCAGATTCTATCGGCTGTGTCTTGTTAAAAATATCATATTCCTGATATGCTTTCTCCACTGCCTGCTTATGGGAAACACGTCCATTATCTTTCAAGATATCGTATCTGCGGAACGCAAGGAACTCGTTCACGCTTTTTGAAAATTCTTCCATTGTAAAGACATTTTCACGTTCAATCAAATCCTCTATGTAATCAAAATATCCTGTAACAGCACGTTCCAACTGGCGAATCTGTTTTTCGTCCAAATAGTTTTTGGCAATCGGAGTATCAGATTTGAGAATACGACCATCGGGAGCATTTTTCCATGTGGTCAAGCCCATATTTTCCTTGGTGTGGTCAGCCTGATTATACACAATTTCTGCCGCTGTTTTACCCTGTTTCAGGCGTTCATCATCCATAGCAAAGCCCTTTATCATATATTCTTTCAAAATTCCGGTTGCCCATATACGGAATCTGGTTGCCTGAATGGAGTTTACTCTGTAACCAACGGAAATAATGGCATCTAGATTGTAATAATTGGTAGGAATAGTCTGCGTTTTATCCTGCATTGCTCCGTGCTGAGTGGTTGTTGCAATTTTTGCAACAACCACTTCCTCATCCAGTTCACCGGATTCAAAAATCTTTGCTAAATGGCGGCTGATGCCCGATTTGTCAATACCAAACAATTCAGCCATAGCTTTTTGTGTCAGCCATATCGTTTCATCTTTTATCAAGGCACTGACCGTTACATTGTCATCTTCGGTTCTGTACAGTACCATTTCCATTTGCTTTGTAATATCTGTATTCATAATCAGCCTTCTTTCTTATAGCAGATGAATTAGTTAGTGTTGTCTTTATCCTTAGCCCGGCTCTTATACACATTATACCGGTTTTTACATTTACCACTGCAAAATACGCTGTTGGGTCTGCTGGCAACAAAGGCTTTTCCGCAGTGTTTACATACCTTCAGCGAGGACTTTTCATCTGTAAGCATAAAAGAAAACATCATCTGCACACCCAATAGCAGAGAATGAAAATCCCAGACAATGGTAGGACGTTCAAGCAACTCTATGTGATAGGTTGGCGCAATACCGCCAAATGTCGCCATTCCCTGACGGTAAAGCTGTTTTTGCATATCATCCAGCATGTCAAAGTCCTGATAGTAGAGGAAGCTTGACATAAAGGTAAATGCCCAGTCCTTGAACAGTGTTACAAGCCAGTCATACCTTTCTGCATATTCTTTCTGAAAACTCATCATTACTGCCTGCGGTTTGTTTTTCATGGTCATAATTAGTGCCATCATCTGCACATCGTCCGTATTCCATGAAGATTTATCTTATCCGTTGTCGCAGTCCATCAAAGATACTTCAATTATAACAAACATATGTTCGCATTTCAAGGAGGAGGTGAAATTATTATGGAGCAGACAGCAAGTAAGGAGCGGGCGATGTCCTCTTTTACCAAAAGAAAAGGACAGACCACCTATAAGGTAAATGTGTTTTTCGCAGAGAATACCACAGCAACCTTGCCTTATGTATTGTCAGCGTAACTTTGGCATTGATTGCCGTAAGGTATATTCCAGTGGATATCAATGTAGTGAGCTGGAGGATTGGCTTTTCGGTCTGACTGAATATTTTGTATCATGGCTGCTGTAAGATAAATCACTAAGCTGAAAAAAGTACTCCCACGGGCAGATAAAATCTACTCGTGGGAGTGTGGTAAAATTAGTTAATGTGAAAGTTCCTTTTAATTTGTTAAACCGGCATTTACAAGTGCCTATAATTTACAAATCATAATATATTCTTCATCATTTTCATCAACGATTTCAAATCCTACATTCCTATACATGCGAACAGCATAATTCATCTTTTGAACAGATAATGATGCTTATTTATATCCTGCTAGTTTTAATTTCATTAGCATCTGTTTCATTAATTCTGTTCCGATACCATAGTTTCTATACTCTTTAAGAAGTGAAATTGCAAAAGACGGTGTTTCATTATCTATATGCCCGTAATCATTCATAATCCGAACCCATACAGCACCAACAATTTTATCACTAACTTGAGCAACCAAACATAAGTCTCCCTTATTCTTACCAAAGTCTTTTACATATACCTGCAAATCTGGCTGGTTAATAATATCTTTGGATGGTGCAGAAACACATTCGGGAATAAAAATCGCCTCGTACAAAAAAGTATCTAATACCTTACCAAATAACTTTGAGTTTATATCTCCCGATGGTTATAATCTTTCTCAACTCAACCTTCTTGTCCTTCGAACAAGAAGTATCCCAGCTTTAAGCTCGATCAATCTAATTTTTCTCTTTCTATTGTACCATGCACAATTCTTATATTCCACTTATATTTTCCCGAAGATTCTTAGAAAGGTGGACTGCCATACATAGCAATCCACCCATAAAATTACCACACTTTATGTGTCCTAGAATTATCCTTTAGAAAGGGAAACACAAGAGGGCTTTGCATCATGCAAAGTCCTTAATTATTACTCCCGCTTGGAAACAAAATTTTCTACAATATCCTGAATCAATGGAAGGTCTTTTTTGTTGCACAAGGCAAGAGAATCATAAATATTTTTCGGGAGATTGTCCGTGTGCAGGCTTCCCAGTAAAAGAAAATCGGGAGTGGTATCTAGCTGCTCACAGATTTTTACAAATGTTGTCAGGCTTGGAATCTGTTTTCCGGTTTCAATCGAAGAAATATGATTGTTGGAAACATTTACTTTTTCTGCCAGTTCTGCCTGACTCATTTTTAATTCTTTTCTGCGTCTTTTCATGCGTGTGCCCATGGCATTTAGATTTATATGCATAGAGTTCCCTGCTAATTTGTATTTTATAAAGTATCTTTCTAATGCATTAGCATATCAAAAAACAGGGAAATTAAAACAAAAAGTGAAAGAAAAGTTCTGTAATACATGGAATATTTATAACATTAAGAGAAGAAAAGTTCTGTAATATATGAAATACTGGAACAAAACTTTACAAATAAATGTATTCCATTTATGATGGAAAAAGAAAGGTGGACAATACCATGAGTGATCAGATCGAAAGAGAACAGCAGATAGAAGAGGAATCCCTGACGAAAAACAGTCTTCAGATACAGAAAGCGGCATGGATCCGGGAGGAACTGGAAAAACGCCGGGCGCAGGAAGATCAGCTTTTGCAGCAGATCCTGCGGGAGCAGCAGATGCTGCAGGAACTCGATGAAGACATGGATCAGAATATGGCGCATGCAAAAGAGGGGCGGAGATACCGGGAAGATATGAAAGCGCGTGTGGACGACCGCGTGTATGAAATGCATGACCTGAGCGCAGACAAACGGGAGGGCATGCGGGAATACGGCTATGCGTACCGCAGGGGCTATGCACTGGCAATGGTTTTCTTTTCGCTGGCGTTGTGTGTGTTTGCCGGGTATCTGCATGGCATCGCTTCCCAGACATGCCTTGTACTTATGTTTTTTACCGGAGTACAGGCAGCCATTCTGGTACATAAAAAACAGTGCCCGAAGTTCTGGCAGTTTATCTGTGATGTGTTTTCTGCGTTGATTTTTCCGGGGATGCTGATCCTGTTTATTGGTTGTGAACTGCACTATTCTTATTACGAACGTGCACTGCCCTATTGTCTGGCTGTCGGACTTTTCCTGCTTGCACTGACAACGGCTTCTTACTTTTTATACGATCCGTACCGCAGTGCACGCCGCAGGGTGGGAGATGCCAAAAGCATGATTCGCAGTATCGAGCGGTCTGCAAAGAAACAGGTGAAAAAGAATCAGAAGCAGCAGATAAAAGAGGAACTGCGACAGGACCGTCTGCAGAAAAAAGAGTCCGAAAAACTGTTGAAAATCCAACAGAAACAGGAAGTGCGCTTAGAAAAACGGGGGAAGAGACTGCAGAAATGGGAAACGTGGAAACAACAGTTTCTGGAGCGGTTTCAAAAGAGTGAGGATATTGTGGATGAAGAGGTATCCGACGAGACGTTGCCGGATACGGCTGCAGGGGATGAGACACTGCCGGAAGAGGCTGTAGTGGACGAAGCACTGCGGAAAGATACTGTGGTGGACGAAGCACTGCCAAAAGAGACTGTGGGGAACGAAGCACTGCCGGCAGAATCCGGGGAAGAAGATCCGGATGATCCGCACATTTGATACACGGGGCAATCAGGCATATTTACTTCACAACAACTTTCATTTTCGCTTTCCTGCCACTTCCGGTTGTTACCATAATCGTGGCCTTACCAGCTTTTTTGGCGGTCAGTTTACCAGTCTTTTTATTGACCGCAACAACCTTTGGGTTGGAGGACGTAAAAGATTTGCGATCCGTGCAGCCATTCGGTTTTATTTTGACCGTTGCCTGCGCGGTCGTATTTTTTTTCATGGTAAGTGTGGGTTTCGTGAACTTAATACTTGTTGCTTCCATATAGGAATAGACCAGATCACAATATCCTTTGTCCGTGTTGGCACCTTCCAGTGAACCTTTCTTTGTATACTGCCATAAGTCTGCAGATACCGGCAGCTTTGGTCTGGTATCATTGTAAGATGCAACCCAGACTTTACAGTTTTTCAACTTTTTCCAGTCAAAGTTTTCGTTCAGGAAGGACGCGGAAGAATAAATCATCGGCACGTAACCGGCATCGGCGATCGTGTCACAAAAGGCCTTTGCAATCGCAGTTGTATTTTCCCTGCCACCTGCAAAGGTGCCCTTGCGCTCCATGTCATAGGCAACCGGATAATCCAGATCCCTTCCATCAAGAATCTCCAGACAATACTCTGCTTCTTCCACGGCTTCTTTCGGAGTCCGCACGCAGCACACATGATACACACCGACTTTCAGCCCGGCAGAAACAGCACCATCATAATTTGCCGCAAACTGGGTATCAACATCCGGTGCCCGGCCCTCTCCGGTACGGATCATTACAAAATCCATGTCTGCCTCTGCAACCTGTTCCCAGTTTACGGTTCCATTATAGCTTGATAAATCAAATCCCTGTCCACGAAAGTCTGCTGCCTGCACAACGGTAACCGGGATTATTGTAACCATCCATAGAGTTGTCATTACCATCGCCAGAACACGAAATCCATTTGTTTTTATCATTTTATGTCTCCTGTTTATCTTAACGTGTCAGCATGCCGTGATGTTCTTCCATAAATCCGCTGAAGTGAAGATTTTTGTAACCGAGTTTTTTAAATTTCTTCATGGCAACGTTTGGTTTGTGGTAATAACTTCCGATAATATACAGTCCGGTTGTTTTGTCCGGAAGCCGGCGGCAGACACGTTCTTCCGTGATTTTTTCGATTGGAAAATTGATGGCACCGGCTACATGTCCGTGCGCATAATCTTCTTTGGGACGGCAGTCAATGAGGACTGCGTTATCGGATGTGGTTACTTTATTTTTGGCCTCGTTGACGGTCAGTTTTTTCATAAAAATGCTTAACATTGTAAAACCCCCTTAATAAAAGATGCAACTATTCAGATTATTATACCCTATTTGGTAAAGATTGCAAGAAAAATAACGGTGGGCACAGCCTGTGTTTCCCGTTTTAAAGGATAATTTTAGGAGATATAATAATTTATCAACACAACCGCCTATCTGGAATAAAACGGAAAGGACGAAAAACAGATTCGTCAGTTGGAACGTGCTGTTACAGGATATTTTGAAAGATAATGAACGTATTTCCCATAAACAGGCAGTGGAGAAAGCATATCAGGAAGATTTATTGTCAATCCCTGTCTCTCCGACGATTTCAAGCAAGTTTGGTATTAATACGGGAAAGCCGCAACGGTAATAATAATTGTAATTTGCCCATCAATCCGCTATACTATAGCTAAGTATAGCGGATTGATACGTTTTGTGGAGGTTCATATGGCATGCACTTTAAAACTGCCGGTAGGAATTGATAGCTGTCTCTTATACACATCT
>ENA-OZKG01000294-OZKG01000294.1-human-gut-metagenome-genome-assembly--contig:-NODE-294-length-9680-cov-3.749818_pt1 | contig 9680 bp, 9 predicted proteins | sample MGYA00244826_ERZ653764 | MGnify/ENA primary metagenome ERZ653764 (study PRJEB26926, sample SAMN06165230) | human gut metagenome | biome: ENVO:00009003; feature: ENVO:2100002; material: ENVO:00002003...
CATGTAATTAAATCAATATTTTTCGTGCGATATATTGTTTTTTTCGTGCAAACATCATAAAATAAATATAATTAATCTAAAGAGTGAGGTAACAAATGGCATACACTAAGGAAATACTGACTCTCGCCGTGGAAATTGGCGACTGTATGCTCAGAAACGGTGCAGAAATCTACAGAGTGGAGGACACTGTGGTTCATATACTAAGTTCATATGAGGTGGAGGAATTTGACGTATATGTGCTGTCAAACGGAATATTTGCAAGTGCAAATGAGAACAAGGAAGATGCCTGCAGCATCGTGCGCCACGTACCGCTTGGTGCTGTCAATCTGGCAAAGATCAGCGCGTTAAACCAGCTCGCAAGGGACATATGTGACCAGAAAATCTCCCTGATTGACTCATGGGACAGGCTTGAGCAGTGCAAAAATATTCCTAATTACAAAAAAAACGCACAGATTTTCTTCTGTGGACTCGGAAGTGCCTGCTTTTGCTATCTTTTTGGCGGAAGCTGGCTTGACTTTGTTTTTGCATTTGTTATAGGCTCACTGGAGCAGGTGCTTTTGTTTGGTCTTAAAAAATATAAGTTCACAAGGATTATAACCAATATTCTTGCCAGTCTTTTTGTGACACTGCTTGCCACCGCAAGTACACTTACAGGGCTTTCTCTTTTACCTGATAAAATCATTATAGGAGCTATCATGCCACTTGTTCCGGGAATAGCATTTACAACATCTATCAGGGATATATATAACGGGGATTATCTGTCCGGTACAATACATCTGCTCGATGCACTGATTACAGCCGTGTGTGTTGCTGTGGGAGCATGTCTGCCGTTTGTTGTGATGAAATATATTGGAGGGATTTAAGCTATGGAGTTTATAATACAATTTATTGTGGCTCTCTTTGCCACATTATCGTTTGCAGTTATTTTTTCCGCTCCAAAAAAGGAGCTGTTTTACTGCGGTTTTACAGGAGCGCTTGGCTGGATCATCTACTATATAATGGTTCAGTTTGATATGGGTGTTGTGTTTCCATCGCTTATCGCGACACTGTGCCTTACGATAATGGCGCGCATTTTTGCTGCGGCACGCTCTATGCCTGTGACAGTTTATCTGCTTTCAGGTATCTTTCCTCTTGTGCCGGGAGCAGGAATTTTTTACACGGCATATTATCTTTTTACTAACGACAGGGCACTTTCCTCCTCAAAGGGTATTGAAACCTTTGAGGTGGCGGGTGCCATCGTGCTCGGTATCATATTCGGATTTGGCATACCGCAGAGTTTGTTTAATCTGTTGAAGCCTAAGCACCAATAAGTGTTGTCCATGAATACAATGGAAAGACAGAAAACCATCCTGCAAATCCAATGCCTGATATTTTAAGGATAAGCGGTACAACAAAAACAAGTATCGAAAAGAAAACCGACTGGATATGGTTTTTTCGCCAGTATGATATAACAAGCGTTCCTGCCGCTACAACTATAAGCGCTCCCATCTGTGCCAAAATCAATAATATGATAAAAGCCCGGATGGAAAGTGCCGGCGGTAATTGTTCAAAATAAGGTATATCTGTTATGGCAGCCCCTGCCCCATGCATCGGATATGCCTTTGATATATTAATAAACCTGCATATTACAGGAATGATTGAAAGTCCCATTACTGCCATGATACATACAGCAGCCTTTCTATATATTATCTTCTTTTTTCCCGCTTTTGTCGCACCAAGTAAATACCACACTCCACACTGATATTCCATAGGGATGACATTGCCAAATGCCGCGACCACGCACAATGAAAGTAAGAACAGATTTATAAGCAGATCGTTATTCTTTAGTCCAAACAGATACAGATAACCTGTATCATAAATAAAACTGCCTCCATTTTCACATATTCTCTGATATTGATGCTGCACACGCTCAAAAGCAGGATAGAAAAATGTTACCGCGTACAATTCTGCCTTTAAGCCATCTGCTGCATTTTCACTGATTTTTCCATTTGCAGTCATATTGTCAATGCGTTCGATTTCAGAAAATGCCTTATCATATTTTTCCTGTTCTGATATAATGAGTGCTTCCTTTTCATCTGTCATTTTTCCTTCTAGCTGCAGCATAATGTCCCTGTAATACTGCTCCTGCGCGGACGGATTATATTCTTTTCCGATAATTTGCCAGCCAATCAATATTGCAAACAGCAGGATCACCACTACTGCTCTATTGGTGATCATTATTTTATATCCCTCATGGTATAGCAATGAAATATGCGGATGAAAATGTTTTTTATGCTTTGATCGGCTTTTTACCAGTTCAAAATTTCTTCCATAGACAAAAAGTAAAATGGATAGCGTAATTCCGGATATTGCCAGATCAATGATTATTGACCGGGTTAAAACCAGTCTTGAAACCGGATACCCTCCTATATTAAAATTCAGATAGCTTCCATAAAGCTTTTGAGTTTCCAGTATTCCTATCAGATTAATGTATTTGAATACAGACCATTTTTCCACTGCCGGAATTGTCAAATATGCTATATAGCTGATTCCATAGAGTAAAAAAGCAGCGACATACGGCAGGACGATTCTGTCTGCGAATATGCAAAATGCCATAATGACAGTGCCCGTGGCAAAAAATACAAAACCTTTTGTCAGAACAGAATAAATTATATATTCTAAGATGCTGATTTGCAGATTGCTTTCCATATAAATTGCAACTGACTGGATATCTGCCGTCAGATCTCCAAAACCTATAGTGATTTCCGCATAAATCAGATTCATTCCGTAAAACAGGATAGTTATAATTGTGCAGTGGACGAATAAAGCCGCAATCTTTGCAATCCCACTCTGCAAGCGACCGTTTTTTGTACTTCTTGTTATATAAAAAAGCTTTTTATCTTTTTCTGCAAATATTAAGTTTCCGGAAAAAAGTAAAACCGACAATATCAAAAGCAGATCCGTCCATACACTCTCCATTGAAATTTTAAGAGACTTTGACGGCATCCACCGTATATTTTTTCCCGACAGCCCGGAATAATCTTTTGCACTTTTTTCAATATTTCTTGCTGCGTAATCGTTTTGTCCCTGCTTTTTGAATATGGATATACTACTTAAATTATCTTTACTCTCCTGCACTGATCTCAGATATTCCTTATAACCGGCTACCTTCTGCTGTTCTTCATAAAGCTCATCAATATAGTTTTCTTCTGTAGTTCCTTTAAGTTCAGGTGTATTAATATACCACAGAAGGAACAGGTTTATGATCATAAGCACACAAATAGACAGAATAAAACTGCGTTTTCGCCATATTTTATCCAGCTCATAAAATATCAATCTATGCATCCGGCTTTGCCTCCTCAAATATCGTCATATAAAGTTCTTCAAGACCATTTACATTTCCATATTTACTGCAAAGATTTCCGACTGTATCTTTGTCAATGATACTTCCTGACTTTATCAATATGACCTCACCGGCAATCGGCTCAATATCCGAAACAACATGAGTCGAAACCAGTATCACTTTATCCCCTGCCAGCTCAGATATCCTCTCTCTTATCCTTACCCGTTCTTTTGGATCAAGCCCCACTGTCGGCTCATCCAGTACGATGAGCTTTGGATTTCCTAATACAGCCTGCGCTATAAGGATACGCTGCTTCATTCCACCCGAATATGTACCTATCGCACGGTCAGCGGCTTCTGTCATGTTCACATACTCCAATACCCTGTCTATTTCCCGTGACACATCCTTTTTAGGTATTCCTTTTAATGTCGCCATATAAGATAAAAATCGTTTCCCTGTAAACGTGTCATACAAGCCCTGCTGCTGAGGTGCATAGCCAATAATACTTCGATATTTTGAGCCAAGTATTTTTATGTCATGTCCATCCCAGAGTACTTGTCCGTCACTTGGCTTGATATTTCCGGTTATTATGTTCATGAGTGTGGACTTTCCCGCTCCATTTGGACCAAGCAGACCATATATGCCGTTGTCAAGTTCCAGTGATACATGCTCCAATGCAATTTTATCTTTATACTTTTTAGCTATATTGTTAAGACAAAGCATCCTTTAACACCCCTTTCCAATCATTTTAATCGGCTCATAAATTTCGTTTCCTGCATACAGATCTGACTTTTCTATAAGTGCATACCGGTATTGGGTAATATCATAAGAGTCATCTCCCAAAGGCGTGTATTCATAATCATATATGACAAGAATTTTTGATCCGCTCTCTGCCTTAAATTCCAGATTCCATCCGAGAGCCTTATTTACAAGCGGTGAATTTTGTATCTCACCGGTTTTTGTATTAACAAAATAAAAAGTATGATCATCTGATGCATCCCATGTCTGACAGCACAAAATATCACCCAATTTATTCATGATATAATTCTGTGTAAAGGAACACAGCAGTTTTTCTTCGCCATTTTCCAGATTTACAGCTTTTACCTCTCCTGTATCTTTATATGACACGTATAGTGTATTGTCCACAACTGCCATGCTATGCAATGTCTGATTGTCTATGCTATATTTTTCACTTAGCTTTTGATTGCTTAGATCCAGTGTGGATATTACCTCCGTGGAATTTTTATACATATCATTCCAGTCATCATCACTCATTGTATAGTCATCTGTTGTAAGCTCTTTTCCATAGTCAACACCACTTAATACCAGTGCATTATCAAGGCAGCCCATAATCTTTCTGGTAATACCATCATCAAAATCCAGCTTACATATCTCCTTAGCACTTTTGGTATCCGCATCCCAGAATAAAAGAGTTTTCCCCGATGAAGTCGTGACACTTCTGCTATCCTCCGCTGTAGACTCAGACAGCTTTTTGGTGACAAAATAAAGCCCTTCACTGTTTCCGAGTACTGTATCCTCCACAGTAAGTCCCACATCAAAGCTATAAACCTTATGTCGGTTTGTTCCGTCAGTATCCATCTCATAAAGTGCTGCCTGTGACGCTTCTGTTTCAGCCAACTGTCCATCCGGATCATAAAAATCCTGCGTAACCGCGCCTTCATTATCCATTCCCTTACTCAGCACATAAATTTTATTCCCATAAGAAAAAATACCACTCGTACATATCGGAAATTCATCCATTACAAATACTGCCGGACAGTCCGGTGTATTGTGTTTACAGCCTGTATTGCTGCACAAATAGATTTCCTGTTTTGTGGCAAAATCCATATACATTAGGTGTGCACCGTACTCACCGTTTTCAAGTTCTTCAACATCCTCTGTCAGATAATAATATCCAGCATCTGTATAACAGCTTGCAAGGGTTTCTGTATCATTTAATATTTTAAGTCCTGCTGTCTGCTGATTTACGCTTTTCCCCGAATTGCCTGGCTCTGCATTTTTTACCTTGTGCAGTACATTATCTTTCTCAGTTGCGCTATTATAATTTGTCCCCGTGCTGCAGGCACAAAATGAACAGCACAGAGTAAATATCAAAACCATATCTGTTATTTTTCTCATTAAAAAAAGACCTCCTTGTTTTTATCAAGGAGACCTTATCATATAAAAGTCAAAAATCAGTCAAACCGAAAATATTATTTTCACAACGGCATTATGCATTTCATTATTGCCTATTTCAAGACTGCCGCCATGCTTTTTGCATAGTATCCTGCTTATCGCAAGTCCCATACCCAGATGACCATCCTCCGAAGCTTTTGCAAGAAGCAGCTTCCTTTGTTCCGAAAGAGTTTCATCCGAAAATCCATCCCCATCATCGACAATAGCAAATAATAACTTCTGACCATTCAATGAGACATCCAGATTTATACACTGCTTTGCATATCTCATTGCATTATTAAAAACATTCTCAAGCACACGATACAATACAGAGGTATCAATGCATATTTCTTCATTGGAAAGTAACGTACTTATCCTGAAATCAATATTTTTCTTTTGCGCTATGATTTTAAAGTCATCCTCTATATCGCTAAGCAGATCCGAAGCACTTATTTTTTGCCTTTTTAACTCTATATCCTCCATTTGGTTTAAGGTGCGCACCGATTCAGTATAATTATCCAGCCGTTTAGCTGACATATTTATGTTTTCTGCAATTTTTAATATTCTCTGCTCACTAAGCCTTCCTTTTTTAAGGTTTAGCTGCAGATATTCAGTATATCCCTCTATAACAGCTATAGGATTTCGCAGATCATGAGCTATTGACGCCTGCAATAGTCTTCTTTCCTCAAGCATATTCCACATTTCGCTGTAATTCTCACTGAGCTTAAGTCTCATCTGCTCGAATGAGCTGCACAACACTCCCATTTCGTCCTCACTGTCATAGCGCAAATTAAAATCCAGATTTTGATCTAATATCTGCTGTGTTGCTTCTGACAACATCCCAAGCGGCAGTAGAAGCTTACGCCTGTAAAAGAAAAATCCGCATAACAATATACCAGCTATTGAGAATATAATGGGAATCACTACCATAGCAGCACCACAAAAATGATATGCCATTTTTCTTTTGGGAGATAATGAGTCTACGCTGTTTTCAATGCGCTGTATTGCATATCTTGTTTCTACAGGTTTCTTTGCAGCCTTATCATCTGCCGTAATAACAGGCAACTCTGCTCCCTCTTCTCCAACCTTAACCCTGACGGAATAAGACACTTCACTTCCATCCTCATATGTCCGGTAAACCTTAAGAAAAACATTGTTTGAATCCGGCAGCAGATATTTTCGAAATGACATGCAGCCCCAGATTGTAAATAATGAGAGCAGGACTATTATTACAAGAGTTGCAAGAACACTTACCACAAAATATTTGCGCAGAGATAAATTGTTTAATTTTTTTATAAGCGTTTCCATTTGTAACCCACACCCCAGATTGTTTCTATATAATCCTGCCCTGTTATCTCATTTAATTTTCCACGTATCTTGCGTATGTGCTCCTTTATGACATTGCTGTCTCCCTCGGCATCATATCCCCACACAGCTTCATAGATACGCTCTTTGTCAAACACCTGATTCGCATTTGTCATAAGAAATTCTATAATATCAAATTCCCTCTTTGAAAATGGAACGACAGTATTACCATAAAATACCGCTCTCTCCGAAAGATTGACTATCAGATTATTAGATGTAAGAACCGCAGTACGTCCTTTGTTTCGCTCATCACGTCGCAAATGTGCTGCGACTCTTGCAGTCAGCTCATTCAGACTGAAGGGTTTTGTGATGTAATCATCACCACCATATTGCAGTCCGTTTATTTTATCCTGCTCACTGATCCGCGCAGTAACAAATATTATCGGACAATTAATGTGGCTTCGTATATTTTTACACAGTTCTAAACCGTTCATATCCGGCATGTTAATATCCAAAATGATAAGATCGGGCTGCTTAGGTAACATTTCCACAGCCTGTCTGCTGCAATTTGCTGTTATCGTATCATAACCACAATCCCTCAGGTGATCCGAAAGTAGCTCCGTCATCATTTTTTCATCATCTACTATTAATATTTTGTATGCCATTGTAATTCCTCCTTACAGGGTATAGTGTAAGGAATAAAAGTCAAGAAGTTGTCAAATTTGCAATTTTCTGCGCCAGATCCTCGAGATACTCCCAACGCTCCATTTTCTCCATCAGCTGCCCCTCGAGGTCTTCCTTTTCCTTTGTGAGTTCGTTTAACTTACCAAAGTTAGTGGCATTCTTTACCATCTCATCATCTATCTCAGAAAGCCTGTTTTCCAGCTTTTCTATGTCAGCCTCTATCGTCTCGTACTCTTTCTGCTCTTTGTAGGTAAATTTGAGCTTTTTCTCATGCCCCCAGGTTTCCATGGATTTCTTCTTCCGTGCTTCTTTTGAGTCTGTACCATCTGATGCAGTATTTCCCTGTGCTCCTGAAGCGGATGCTCCTGTGGATGATGCATTTTCTGATACGGTTTTTCCTGATGCAGGCTGTGGGCGTTTATTCATATAGTCGGTGTATCCGCCCTCATACTGTACTATTTTTCCGGCTCCCTCAAATGCAAAAATACGCTTTGCAATCCTGTCAAGGAAATACCTGTCATGGGATACAGTAATAACTATTCCGTCATAGCCATCCAGATAATCCTCTAAAATAGCCAGTGTCTCGACATCCAGGTCATTGGTCGGCTCGTCAAGTATCAGTACATTCGGTGCGCTCATCAGCACACGAAGCAGATAGAGTCTTCTCTTCTCCCCACCCGATAGCTTGCCTACCGGGCTGTACTGCTGCTCCGGTGGGAATAAAAACCTCTCAAGCATGGCAGATGCTGACACAAGTCCGTCTGCCGTGCGCACAAACTCTGCAGCTTCTTTCACATAATCTATCACTCGAAGCTCAGGATCTATATCCACTTCCTGACCGAAATATCCTATCTTTATCGTCTGTCCTATCTCTACCTCACCTGAATCAGGCTCGATAAAACCGGCGATTATCTTCATGAGTGTGGACTTTCCACAGCCGTTTTTGCCTACAAAACCGATACGGTCATTTTTCAGGAAAATATACGTGAAATCCTTTACACAGACGATATCTCCGTACGCCTTTGAAATATCATGAAGCTCTATGGTTGTCCTTCCCATACGTGATGAAACCGATGAAAGCTCAACCCTTTCGTCTGTCTGCGGTCCTTTCTGATCGCGTAAGGCCTCATATCTTTGGATGTGTGCCTTCTGCTTTGTGGAACGAGCTCTTGCGCCGCGCTGCATCCACTCTATTTCTTTTCTAAGGATGGACTGGCGCTTGCGTTCACTTGCCCTCTCACTCTCCTCTCTGGCTGCCTTAAGCTCAAGAAAGCCCGAGTAGTTTGTATCATAGCTGTAGGTCTGTCCCTTGTCCACCTCCACGATTCTGTTGCAGACACTGTCTAGAAAATAGCGGTCATGCGTAATCATGATGATTGCACCCCTGAAACGGCGCAGATAATCCTCAAGCCACTCCACCATCTCGTAGTCTAAGTGGTTGGTCGGCTCGTCCAATATAAGCACATCACACGGCTTGAGTACGACTGTTGCAAGCGCAAGCCTCTTTCTCTGCCCTCCTGAAAGCTCACCGGTCTTTTGCGTCATATCTGTGATATCAAGCTTCATAAGAAGTGACTTTGCATCACTTTCTATACTCCAGCGCATGTCCTCATCCAGCTGCGAGGTAACCACACGGCTCATCACCTGTTCAAGTGCTGTCTCGTCCGGGTCAAACTCCGGATTCTGCGGCAGATAGTTTATCACTATATGATTTGCTGTGGTGACAGTTCCCTCATCCGGCTCTTCATCACCAGCCACAATCTTTAAAAGTGTAGACTTTCCTGTACCATTTATACCTATGATACCGATTTTTTCGTTTTCCTGCACATAAAAGGAAGCTTTAGAAAAAAGCTTCCTTCCAGTATATGACTTTGTTATATTTTCGACATTAATGATGTTCATCTTCTCGTATTTTCTCCTCCCTCTCATGCTCCTGCTTCTCCTTGGCCTCAAGGATTGCCTCATTGAGCGAAAGCATCTTTGCATCAAGCTGTCCTACGATACCTGCACACTCGCGCAGATCGCGGCTGATATACTCAGGTGCATTGCCCTCGAACTTGTAATATATCTTGTGCTCAAGGCTTGCCCAGAAATCCATAGCTATTGTACGAATCTGTATCTCAACCTTTGTGTCAACCACCTTGTTTGAAAGAAAAATAGGCACCGAAACAATCATGTGGTCTGTCTCTTATTA
>ENA-OZKG01000312-OZKG01000312.1-human-gut-metagenome-genome-assembly--contig:-NODE-312-length-9356-cov-3.960864_pt1 | contig 9356 bp, 7 predicted proteins | sample MGYA00244826_ERZ653764 | MGnify/ENA primary metagenome ERZ653764 (study PRJEB26926, sample SAMN06165230) | human gut metagenome | biome: ENVO:00009003; feature: ENVO:2100002; material: ENVO:00002003...
GTTCAAAATCTCTACATAGCTATGAACCATTAAAGAATATTGGCGCTAAAATTTATAATGCAAATAATGCAAACGAATTTTGCGATATGGTTTTAACCGATATGGAATAAGAGGTAAGTATATGAAACAGATAGAACTCGTCGTTGGTGGCATAACCAAGCTGGCAGTTGATGCAATCGTTAATGCAGCTAACCGCTCGTTGTTAGATGGTGGAGGAGTGGATGGTGCTATTCATCGTGCTGCAGGTCGCGAACTCTTGAAGGAGTGCATGACTCTTGCGGTTGCGAAACTGGTCAGAGTAAGATAACAGGGGCATATAACTTGCCTTGCAAGTATGTAATCCATACCGTCGGACCTGTTTTTATGGTAATGGTGACGAGTCTCAGTTGCTGGTTTCATGCTATAAGACTGCACTTGACATTGCTAAGGAAAAGAGCATTAAGAGTATCGCTTTCCCTTGTATTAGTACTGGTGTGTATGGCTATCCAAAGGCAGAGGCTGCTTAGATTGCGTTGAAGGCAATCCATGAGAGTGACTTTGATGGTAAAGTAATCATCTGTTGTTTCTGTGAGTCAGATGCTACATATTATAAAATATAAAGGGGAATCGTTATGTTCGATAGAACTCTAAACATTTAAATAAATAGTAGGTCAATACGTTATATATAAAATGGAAGTACTAGACATTCACCAACTGATAGGCGGGGTAACAAAATATGATAAGAAGGGGGCTCTGGAGGTGAAGAAACCGAAAAGTTGGTGTAAGAGTGTGAGCACCTTTGCCAATGGTATTGGTGGCAGACTCATTTGGGGTATTGCTAATGATAAAACTATCGGTCGGTCTTGATGACGTAAAAGATGATGCGGAGAAGATCAGCAAAGCTATCAAGTCTCACATTGATCCAATACCTGATTCAACCTCTCGTTCGCAAAGGCTGAAGACAAGGAGTTCGTTGTACTCACAGTGATGCCTGGTGCTCAGATATCTTATTATAACATAGATGATGGACCGATGTAGGCATTTGTTCGTGTTGGTAACTAGAGTGTAGTAGCTAGTATCTTGAAGCACAAAGAACTGGTGCTGAAGGGTAGTAACATGTCGTATGAGCCTTGTGTATTGTTGGAAGTTCGTGGATATGGTATTTACCGTGCTTCGTGCCACATACTTTAAGCGCACTAAACGTTTGTTTGAGAATAGCGACTATGAATCATTCGGCATTATCAACGAGAAGTGTGAACTGATTAATACTGGTGCTCTGCTCGCAGACTATCCTCCTGTTCGCCACTCACATTTGTTCTGTACTCGCTGGAATGAACTTGACAAGGCTAATGGTATGGTGGTTAATTTTTGAATAAAATTATCATTGAAAGATATTTTACCAAAATAAATTGAACAATATTAGCTTTTCACATTGAATTTTGATATATTTGCATTAAACTACAAATTATTTCAATTATGAAGCAATTGAATAGGATTAAAATAGTCCTTGTTGAAAAGAATAAAACGGCTAAATGGCTCTCTGAGCAAGTTGGTAGGAATGTGACATCTGTTTCTCGTTGGTGTACTAATGCTTCACAACCAGATTTGGAAACATTATTTCGCATAGCGGAACTTTTGGATGTTGATGTAAGAGAATTGCTTCATGTAGAAAAGGATAAATCTAAATAAGTATATCAAGATGGCTATTCCGGTAAACATAGAAGACTTGCTTCATAAGCGTAAAATAGAATCCACCCGTATTGAGTTTAAAACAGGATGGAATCCAGATAAAATTTATCGCACCATTTGTGCTTTCGCTAATGATTTTGATAACATTGGCGGAGGATACATCATCGTAGGTGTTCAAGAAGAAGAAAACACAGGTATCGCAAAACGGCCAGTGACAGGTATTCCTATAGAGGAACTTGATAAGATACAACGTGATATGGTTGGGTTCAATCATAAGATTGAGCCATTCTATTTGCCACGAATCGACATGCAGGAGATTGACGGGAAATACGTTTTGCTTATTTGGGTGCCAGCTGGAGTGAACCGTCCTTATAATGTACGTGAACGAGTTACAGCAAGTAATCAGTCGCCATGTAAGTGGTATGTTCGTAGTGGAACCAATACTATTGAGGCGAGAGGTGAAGTCTTAGATGAATTGCGTGAGATGGCGAATCGTACTCCATTTGATGAAAGGGGTAATGAGAGTATAGAGATAACAGATATTTCAAGAGCCTTGGTTCTGGATTACTTGCAAACAGTCAACAGTCGTTTGGTTGCTGATTTCGAAAAGCTGTCCCTGTTCGAGTTGTTGTCGCAAATGGACCTGCTGGTAGGGCCCGTTGAACGTCAACTAGTCAAGAATGTGGCCGCTATGATGTTCTGTAAGAATCCTGCCAAATTTTTCCCGACAACACAAGTAGATATTGTTATCTTTCCCGAGGGCTGCATTAAGAATCCCAATAACATGATTGAGGTTCCAAAGATTGTTGGCCCTGTTCCCGATATGATAAAACAGGCATTGGACTATATCAAAACGAATGTTATCAAGAAACGTATCATTAAGCAGAAAGACAAGGCTGAATCTATAATCTTCTTCAACTATCCTTATCAAGCAATTGAAGAGGCAGTCGTTAATGCTTTGTATCATAGAGATTATCAAGAACGAGAACCGGTTGAGATTACGATTGAGCCAGAAAAGATTTCCATTCTTAGTTATGCCGGTCCGGACCGTTCCATCAGCATTGATGCTATCCAAAAGGCTGAACGTCTGAAGTCACGCCGCTACCGTAATCGTCGTTTGGGCGATTATCTCAAAGAGCTTCAGTTGTCCGAAGGTAGAGGAACCGGTATCCCAACCATACAAGACGAATTAAGAAGAAATGGCTCTGCTCCTGCTGTGATTGAGACAAATGAAGAGAGAAGTTATTTCTTGATTGAGATTCCTTGTAGAGAAGGTTTTGGTGATAGAGTCTTGATTGGGGATGATTTTATTTCCTCAGATGGTGATAAGATAAATGATAAGATAAATGATAAGATAAAAAGTGTCCTGTTAAAGATTTCAGAACTAGGAATAGCTAAAAGAAAAGACTTGCATGATGCAATAAAAATATCAATGCCTACTATTGATAGAATCCTTAAGCAACTTATTTCAGAAGATCTTAATTTGATTGAGTATCAAGGTTCGCGTAAAACAGGCGGTTATGTATTGACAGAGAAAGGCAAAGCCTTTATAAAATCAATGAATGAATAATATGTCAAAAAAACAAGAAATAATAGGACTAATTGATGCGGATCTACTTGATAATGGTACGCGTCACCCAAATCTTGTATTACTAAAATTGGCAGGATTTTTCCAAGATAATGGAATTCCATTTGAATTAATTCTTGATCCTCAGGCAAATACTTTACATTATACAAGAATATATTTGTCTTGTGTCTTTACGTTTACCAAATTACCAGAACTATATATACGATCAAAAGGAACACCGGAAGAAAAGAAGTTTAAATGTGGAGGAACTGGATTTTATGCCAATGAAGTAAGTGTAATGGAATATCGTAGAAAACGTGAACAAGATATGAACCAATTAGAACATGATGAATTCCTAAATACTCTTAGAAACTTTCATGGAGGTAAAGAGTATGGGATTAGCATGTCTCGTCAGATGCCTTACTATCATTTATATGATCAATTTATTAATCAACAAGTTAAGAAAGGTTTTAAACGAGAAAAATTTAAAGATTATCAAAAATATTCAATAGGTTTTTTAACCCGTGGTTGTGTAAGACATTGTCCATTCTGTGTTAATAAACTAGAGAATTGTATATTACCATATTCTAAATTACAATGGTTCTTGGATGATGAGAAAGATAAAAACGGAAAACTTGTTCGGCCATATATCTATTTATGGGATGACAATTTTCTTGCTTCTGACCCATCTATTTGGAGACCACTACTGAAGCAACTTATAGAGACTAAACGCCCATTTCAATTCCGGCAAGGTCTTGATGAACGCATGTTAGCAGAAAGTCCTTATGGCGAAGAAATGGCAGAAATGTTATCACGGTCGCGTTATCATGGTGATTTTATTTTTGCTTTTGATAATTGGAAAGATCATGATATAATTGAAAAATCACTTAAAATCTGGAAACGTTACAATCCAAAGAAAGGTACAAAGTTCTATTTGTTTTGTGGTTTTAAACAGTCTCCAACAAAAGTAGATATATTTTATAAAGACATTTGGGAATTATTTCAAAGAATTAAAATACTCATGCAATATGGATGTGTTGGATATGTGATGAGGCATGAAGACTATCATAATGCCCCAGTATCAAATTTTTATGTACAAATTGCCAGATGGTGTAACCAGCAGCAGTTTTACAAAAAAATGTCTTTTTGGCAATTTTGTTATAGAAATCAATCTTATTGGGAAGAAAAGACATTAAAAATAACTACACGGCCAAAGCTAAAAACATTCGATGAATTTGAACAAGATATAAGAGATGGATATTACGATAGAGTCAAAATGTGTTTATCATTAAAGTCTCTAATAAAAGTTCTAGAAATGTTTCCTAATCATAGGGCAGAATTGATAGACATGTTTAACTATTCAATGTCCGAACTTGTAGACGAAAATCTTTGGAAGTAATCAAATTATAAATAACTCACAACAATATGGCAATCATTATTAAATCTCATAAAGATACTCTTCTAATTGACTCTACTATTGGTATTAATTACAATAGTGGTAATGTACTTCAGGGAGAAAAAGATATGTATGAACGTATTGTACGAGATTGTGAAGCAAGTTCTTTGACATGGTATATGTGGTATGATAAAACTTTCAACATACCATATGGAGGTCAAAATGAAATACAGATTGATTTTCTCCTTATATGCCAAGAAGGTGCAATTATTGTTGAAGTTAAAGGTGGTATAATTGAGTTGATAAGGGGGTTCTTTTATTATAGCTATAAAGGGGTCTTAAGGGAAATGAGTAGAACACCATTTAAGCAAGCTCATGATTATAAATGGGCATTGTTAAATAATGGGATATTAAATAAGGATCAAATATTTGTTGATTATGTATGTGCTTTCCCTCATAGTACTCTTGACATATCACGTGACTCTTCTCAAATCAACCTTTCTCATAAACTTTGGAATAAGTTAGATCAAGATAGTGATAATTCTTTTGCAGACTTCTGTTTAAGTGTAATTCGTAAAAATAAACGTTCTAAACGTATAATATCAAAGACAGAATTACAGTCTATTGTAAACTCACTTGCTCCATCAATTGAAGATCGTTATAAATATTCACTAACTTCGCTTCGCGAAGTTTTGGATTGGTTACAGATTGACAATCTAAGTATTCTAGAAGGTTTGAGAAAAAATCCTAGAATATTAATTGAGGGTGGACCAGGAAAAACCACTATGGCTAAAGCATTTATTAAAAGACATAGTGGTCTTAAGGGGTTATATCTATGTTGGACAGGACTGCTAGCAAGTAAGGTTCGGCTTGATTTAGATAAAGAACGATTAAGTTCATGTACTGTCAAAACATTCAATAATTATATCAAGGAAATAACAAATATAGAACTTAATATTAAAAGTGATAATAGTCAATATGATGTTTACAAACTTTTAAGCAAAGAACTCAGTAAAATTACTAAGGTAGATTATGACTATATTATTATTGATGAAGCACAAGATGTCATTGATAAAGGTGTTGATATTGTGCTCAATGAACTATTAAGTTCACAACACAATGGTCTTAAACAAGGACGATATCTAGTATTTTATGATCTTGAACAAGGATATAATAATGTTAGTCGAAATTTGAATGAAAATATTAATAAAATAGCAAAATACGCAGCATGCTTCATACTTGATGAGAACAAACGTGTTCCTACAAATAAACTTATTGTAGAATATGCCAATAAAGTATTGTCAGTTGAACATTGCCAGGAAGCTTTTGAGTTATATTTAGATTCTCTTAAAGGAAATGATATAGCAGGACTTACAATATCTTTCCATGATAATGTAAGAGAAGTAAAAAAAACTATTAAAGAACACACCAAACATCTATTTCAATATTGCGGAGAAATTTCTTCTACAACATTGCTGATACATTCTGATTTTAAATATAAAGAAAATGAAGATGATGATTCAGTATATGATATAATAGCAGAAATGGAGTCATTTCTTGAAGTTTTATCTGAAAAAACTATAGAAAGGAAGTCTAAGGAATTGTTAGCCTTTACAACGATACTTAAATATAAGGGTTTAGAGGATAACAATATAATACTTGTCATCCCAGCTTCAAAGATCAAGAGTTCATGGGATAATTTTCTATTCGAAATTTATGTCGGTATGACACGGGCAATCATGAATTTGGACATTATTATTCTTAAATCTAATTAATATGTTACACGACAACTTTATAAAAACAGCAAAACAGGAAAGCCATGAATTCAAGGCTCTTTTGAATATACTATCTTCTCTTAATTTACATACTAAAGAAGGTAGAAAGTTGTTGTGTGTTCTGAATAATATTATTGATTATTACATTAACAGAGAAGTGGAATATAGTGATGATGTCAAAATGCCTATAGTATATTTCCCATTATGTGAAGATTGGGCTCAGATGTTATGTGAGGAATTTGTTGCATTAAAGATGTCGTTACTTTGGGGTAAAAGCACTCGTACAAATATACTTTCCTCATATAAGTCAAAGCCATTTATATATTTGCCAGAAAAAGTTAATAAAAAGGAGCGTGAAGCATGTTCTAAACATTTTAGATTTAAACGGGATGTTGCAAAATACTTAACAGATGACATTTTAGATATGCCTTCCAACGCAAATGAGAAATGTTTCTTTTATAGTCGTACTTTATCTGATGAATATAAGCTCTCATTAAAGACTAAAGGACATTATCATTTTATTCAAGATGTAGTTGGAGATTCTTTTTCAACAGAAAAATCTCTAATCATTTTAAATGGAGATGAGGATGAAGTATATAAAAAAATAGAACAAAATGATGGGAGGTTTAAAATCCCCCATATATTCCTTTTTCTTCAGAAAAATATTGATGGGCGTAACATTCAATTATGTATGAAAATGCAACGCTCAACAATTAAAGAATATAATGAAGACTATGATGCTGGTATTCATAATGTTATAGCATTTTTATTTTCGCAAAAACCTTATAGACTACAGAGGATATACGAAAATAAACACAGTTTAGTAGAACGCTGGCAACGTGAAAAATTTGCTGAAACGCGTGATTTTATATCATTCACAAAAGTAGAAATGGATTACTTATTTGAACGTCAAGAACCATGTATTGATTTCTATGAATTAGGATGTGAAATAAATGCAGAAGAATACCAAATAAAGAATACATTTGATTTTATGATTCAAGATATTGCTCATGAAGTAAAACTACGGAATGAATTGGCGATTTGTTTTACAGATCAAAGTTTATCAAAGATAAAAGAGGAGATTCTAAACCTTAATTCTGAGGTAAATGAAGAGTATACAGATTATTATTTACAACTTATTCATAATAAATACAAAACAGAACTTACAGAAATCTTATATAACTGGATAAAATTCCATGAGATTGCAGTAGTTTTGGATTACAACATAGATGTGTATTATAAAAAACAATTAAAATTCTTCTTACAGTCTAAATGTGGTGCATCTTCGGTTAATTTTTATACATTTAAGAATTTTAAAGCTCATAAAGATGGCTTAGTTTTCTTAAATTCAATACATGAACAAAAGATCCTTGTTCTATCAATGCTTAATCATTGTACGGGACGGAGTTGGGCAATATATCCAAACTCTTTTGATCAGTATCATCTTAATCCTGGACAAAGTGTTCTACAAATAAATAATAAGATTGTATTTGATCCTCGTTATAGTTGGTATTCTTATCGCTATGAAGAACAATTAAGATTACTTCTAAATTCAAACTATCGTGTTAGATACGTGAAAAACGGTATACAGCTTCCTGATAAACCGATAAAAATAGGTATTGAGCCCAAAGAAGATGAAGATGAACAAAATGTTCGTGACAGGCAATCAGGAGTTGAACAAAACAGAGTGAAAGTTTCATTTGGACCACGTCAGCATAAAGTGTTAGATGAATATGATTTTGTTTTATGTAAATATATGGATGAAATTTCAATTTGTACAATTCTAGATGTTTTACGTGATTTTGAAGACCCAACAGTTATTTCAATTCAACCATTGACAGATTTTTATCAACCACTTGAAGATCTTCTTGATAATGAGGAGCGTAGAGCAGGTGAAGGTGAATTAATGATACGAAATAATCCAAAGTATTGCTTAACTGATGAAGAGAAACTATCAAGCCGAGAAATGTGGAAGATCCTTTTAGGGCATCGAGTAGCACAATATGGAGAACAAGTTGTTTATAATGATATAATGAAACCACTTCTTCCAGCTGAAAGGATACAATTTATTTCATTTAAACGATGGTTAGACACATCTGAAAATTCAGTACTTCCTCGTAGTAGACGTATGCAAAAGAGAGTGATTGAAGAATATCTTCAAATAGAGGGATTATATACTCGAATGTTAAGACATAGAAAGTCAAGAATAAGTACAAATACTGAAGGTAAAAATATAATTTTCAGGACATTTTTAATTCACTGTTTACTTGAAACAGACATGAAGAAAGCCTATAAAGAGTTAAGTAATGAAGTTCTTGATTATCTTAATATTGGTAGTGAAAATGATATTAAGATTATTTTAGATCTTATAAAAGACGGCACTATAAATTTTAGACTAATTAAATCCATAAGTTATGATCAAAGATAAAAGAAATTCATTGGAATCTTTCATTAAGGAACAGTTAATAGGTCCAGGTGGTTGCGGAAATAATTTTGGAGTATATGTTTCTAATGAAAATGAGAAAGAACTTGTATGTGAAGTACTTAATACAACGCCAGGCTCTATTTATAGTACAGGCATTCTTTTCCCACGAAAAGATAATCAGTCATTATTTATGTCTGATCTAAAATACGAAATGAACGACGATGAAAATATTGGTGATGAAAATTTATCAGATGAGGATTCGGACGAACAAGGAGATGACATGAGGGATTTAGGAAATCAAGAAGAGGATGAAGATATTAATTCGCTAAGTCGTAGATTCCCTGATAGAATAGGTATATCTTGTTGTGTTAAAAACATTAAATCTTTAACTTCGAGTACTAAAATAACAATTTCAGGACGTTATTATAAAAAATTATCTGAGAAAACACGTTTATATGTAAATATAGAAGCTGTCTCTTATACACATCTGACGTTGCCGACGAATTAGACGGTGTAGATCTCGGT
>ENA-OZKG01000327-OZKG01000327.1-human-gut-metagenome-genome-assembly--contig:-NODE-327-length-9120-cov-3.889024_pt1 | contig 9120 bp, 10 predicted proteins | sample MGYA00244826_ERZ653764 | MGnify/ENA primary metagenome ERZ653764 (study PRJEB26926, sample SAMN06165230) | human gut metagenome | biome: ENVO:00009003; feature: ENVO:2100002; material: ENVO:00002003...
CGACATTATGAACATACGTTACCCAATATACGAGGGAGTTTATCGAATACTTACGATAGTCCTGCCGGATTAAATGCCCCTGCCTCTCTTTTGTCTTGGGGCGGCACGTTGTCCGGTTTCCTGCTTCGTTTCCTGCACTTGGCTGGCTTCGTTTTTCTGTTCCTGCTTCCTGCCGCACAGGTAATCGTTCAAGTCCGAATATCCCCTGTAATTGTGTGAGAAGTCACGTACACGGTAGGAGTATTCCAACTCGATATCCCGTGTCGCTTCATATCCAGCCTTGTCATTGTCAAGCATACAGTGGATGCGTTCATACAGGGACATCACGTCAAGGGCTTTCGACACATTGGCGGTAGAGTTAAGAATGACATAATCCTGCCTGTCAAGGTCGGGCATGGTCGGACAGTTCCTCATGCGGAGCGTAAGGAAAGAGAGGTAGTCCATGAAACCCTCGAACACCAGACATTTCTCTCTCGGCTCTCCCTGCTGCCGTATATGGGTGATGTCTTTCGGGGCGATGCAGCCTTTGAAAAAAGAGTTGCGCACTTCATAACCTCCTGCCATGTTCGAGAAACCGATAGCGAAGAACGGTCTGCCGTTATTGGTAAAATGGAGTTCCTTGCATTCTCTTTTTGCCAGTTCGATATTGATACCCCGTCCCTGCAAGTAACGGAGCAATGCCGGATGGGTAAGGTCACGGACTTCCAAATGCTGGAAACTCGGTTCTGTCCTACGCTGGGGAAAAGAAAAACTGACCGGGCGGACGTGCGGTCTCTGTTCCGCTATCCGGTTTAAAAGGTATGGCAGGCTGTCGGAACAATAGAGTTCCTTTGCCAATGCTATGAGGTTGCCGCCCTTGCCTGCGCCAAAATCATACCAAAGGTTGCGGTCAGTGTTCACCTTGAAAGACGGTTCGTGTTCCTCCCTTAACGGTGATTTGTACCATAAACCGTTACCCTGCTGTTTGACAGGAGAGTAACCTAAACTGTGCAGATAGTCTGCGATGGGTATTTGTTTCACATCTTCGATGTTCATAACATTTTCTTTTTTTGGGGATTAAAAAATAGTTGAAAAATGCACCAATCCTGTTTAGTCCGTTATATATATACCCGTACCATACTAAACCTGCTTGTTCCGATGCAGGGAAATAGTAAGTCCGTTCCTCTTATATATACACCCGGACTAAACCAAACTGACTTTTAATAATGGAAATCGGGATTATAGCGGTAGCCCTTGCCCTCTTTCACAATCATGCGCTTGTTCACAAGAAACTTGTTAAGCGACACAAGAACATTGCGTCCACGCTCGTAACCGATACTCGCATAACCCTGTTTCAATGCCGCTATGACATTGGAATAGCCTTGTACCACCTGCTTGCCGAAACCGTTCTCCAACGCTTCCCGATGTTGCTGTTCAGTCAGTTCCGTAAGCGAAAAGTTCCTGTCCTGCTTAGGTTGTTGGAATACATAATCATCCACGATTTCGGGTAAAGCGTTGTCATTGATACGGAATGCGAACGGGTCAAATTCCCGGTCACGTATGTGCATCGCCTTTACCTCGCTTATGTTGCCGTCCTGCTGGCTTTTCGTGATTTGCAGGACGGTTTCAGCCTTGTTGTTCAGTTCCGTACCGATATGCCCCCTTGTGTTGTCATCCCCCTTGTTCAAATGCAGCAAGGTGTGGATATGCAGGTTATACCCACTTGACCAGCGCATCAAAAGGTTGATTAGGTCGGTTGATTCACTGGGGCTGTTGATGTCGTACATCAAATCACGGATTCCGTCAATGATGAGTAGTCCTACATCGGGCATATTTTCAAGCATATAGCCGATTATCTGCTTCCGTTTGTCGGGTGTCTGCTCCCTTAACACAATGAAAACAAAATCGTCCATATCCTTGTCAGTAGGCAGTCCGGCAAGGCGCAAAATACGCTCCATGACCTTGTGGCAATGGTACTTGCTCTGCTCGGTATCTACATAGAGGATTTTCCGCTTATTCGATGGCAGACATGCCGAATACTTCAGTACCTCGTCATTCTTCAACGCTGCCGCAACGATAGCGGAAATGTTGAATGTCTTCTTGCTCTTGGCTTTGCCTGTGGATGCACTGAAATTACCCAGCGTGCCGATGGTAGAACCGTTCACCCAAAGCATTTCGGGCGGTACTTCGTAAGTGTCCGTCACTTTTAGATGAATGGTTTTCCAAAGGACTGCGAAATCCTCTTTCTGCATGGTGACATCCTGCCCGGCTTCTGTCGCTTTTCTATTTTCCATAACCGTTATTTCTTTAGAGGACGGTTAAGGATATATTTCTGCGCTTCCTGCTCTATCTGCGCCTGCGTCTTGACCGGGTTCTGACGCAACCATGCTTCCAACTCCGCTTTCTCAAAATAAAGCATTTTGCCCTGCGGCTTGTAATGGGGTATCAAGTTACCCGAAGTCAGCTTGTACAGGTAGCTTTTTGAAAGGTTCAAAAACTTGCTCGCTTCATCGAAGCTAAGCACATTCTTTGAAAGGAACACTAAATTTTCGAGTTCTGCAACTCGCTTCTCAATACTTGTTTCCATATAACAAAAGTATTTGCGTTAGACAATATGGAGTGCATGCCCTCCGGTTTCTTGTAATCGATTACAGGGGCAAAAGTATTGAGGAATAGCTTGATAGCGGATTAAGCTATGTTTGAGGTCTTAACCTATTCTTAAAGTTTTTTCAGTTGTTTGATATAATTGCTGATGGTTACATAATCTTTTTCATGTTCCACCCCTTTTACATAATTGGCGGCTGTGGCTAAATCACCTTGATTCAGATATTTATCTTTCTTTATATTCTTCGTAACAAACAACTTATTCTTTGCTATAACAGATTGCCAGTTAGGTGTTATCAAACCACGATTGCTTAACTCCGAAAAAAGAAAAGCTACCTGCCTGTTGTTATTAGACCTGAATATAACTTTTGGTTTACAAGAAAGTATTGCTTTCAAATCTTCAAAAGTCATAGGAGCATTGAAAATTTCCACTTCATTGATACAATCCACCAACAATGCTATTTGCCTGTCGTTTAAAATAGACTTGAACGGATTTTCTGTTTCAGCAATATGGGAGATAATTTTAGGCTCTTGGTATTTATCTTGAATTGGTTGCGGCTCTTTCTGTCGTGGCTGCATTTCCGCTTGCACCTTACTTTCTTTCTTTTTTCGCAAGTACGCAGAATATCTTTCTAATACAATAGTTTTAACAACTACGGAAAAATAAGGCAGTTCTTCATCATAAACCGTATTATCTTGCTCATACCGGGAATAATCAAATGAAAGAGGATTAAACGACATGTATTTTCTTTTCTCATCGGATTTCAAGGATTCATAAAAACCGCTTTCCCAAAAGAAGTCAGATACAGAATAAAAATATGGAATATCATTCAACACAGAATAACGAATATATAACTGCACCAACTCATCAGCGGTACGAACATATTCTTGCTGTTCCAATTTATCTGCCTGTTCTTCGTCGAAATATAAGGACTTAGAGGCAATATTATCTATCATAACTTGGCTGGCATGATTGATACAGCGATTGAATATACCTTGTATATGGTCGAATTTTATTTTCAGTTCTTCTTCTGTCATAATAATCTATGTTTCAGTTAGTAGAAACAAAGATATATTTTTCCGGCTAAACAAAGACAAAAAAAGAAAGAAAGTACGGTAACTGTGATATAACCGTACTTTCTTCTTAAATCAGTCCGTCAAATTCGGTATCAGACTTATAGCTTCTTCTTTTTTCTTATCGACAATCTTCGCATAAATTTGAGTTGTGGCAATATTTTTATGTCCTAACAATTTGCTAACCGTGTACAAATCAGCCCCTAATGTAAGCATCATGGTAGCATGGGTATGTCGGGCCGGATGAAACGAGATATGCTTAATAACCCCTGCATCTTTCGCCCATTTTTGAAGTATTTTATTTATAGTTCCCTCATGCGTCAAAGGAAAAATCAAATCATCGCCTTTTGCTTCATTTTGTTGCGGCAACCACTTTAACGCTTCATCGGATATAGGCAGATAAAGCGGTTCTTTTGTTTTCTGCATCTTTATTTCAATCCTTATTCTTTCACCGCTTTTCTGCAAATCGTTCCACTTCAATTTTCTTATATCGCTTACACGCAGCCCACACAAACAACTGAAAAGAAAGGCTTGTTTCATTATCTCATACTTGCACTCTGTCCCGATAAGCCGCTTCAATTCCTCTATTGTCAAATACTCCCTACGGCTAACTTCCGCTTTTACCTTACTGGCAAAATCAAACTCTTTCGTTGGATTGACCGTAATAATCCCCTCTTTATAGGCTCTATTTATAGCGGTACGCAACACCCCATAGTAAGCAATAACGGAATTATTACTTAATACTCCCCCAGCCTTTAACAAACCAAACTTGCTTGCTTTCTTCGCTTGTTTCAAGAAATCCACAAAGCTATTTAAGAAGTCCTTATCTATATCACGAAAAGCGATGTAATCCCCTCTGAACAACTTTAGTTCACGGATGGTATTACCAACAGTCTTTTCATAGTTCAAGCTGCCACGTTCTTTAGATTGGCTTCTCATGTTCATTAAATAATCAATCACATTCGCTTTTGACTTGTTGGTGTTCTGAAAACCGTGTGCATCATTTTGCAACTCCACTATCCTCTTACTCTGAATCGCTTTTGCAAGAGCCAATGTAGCTTCGTTCTTCGCCTTATCCTCCCTCGTTTTTTCGGGTATAAGGTACAACTTCAAAAATTCATATTGCCGTTTACCGCCAACATAATTTTCTTTTCTAATAACATCACCTGTATAGTAGTCCAAATAAATAGACTGGTTACCATTGGCAAGCTGCTTGAATCTAATCCTTACAGGTTCTTTCAATTTAACTTCTTGTTTTTTCTTCGCCATACATAATTATGTTCTTATTTTGTTACCGATACAAATATAGCGATTTGTTTTGTTACTCCAATGAATACGGGTAACAAAATAGTAACAAAATAAAGGCATTTATTAGACTAAACAAGAAAACAAAGAAAATAAAGGAAATCACATTCAATAAACGCAAATCACTAAATATCAACATATTATACTTAATATTTTATCTCATCCCTTCTCTTTTTCCACAACTGATAACTATTGAATAGGTTTTGCCACAGCACATACGATCCCGGACCGACGGAAGATAACGGATTAAGATAAGTATATGCCATCCAGATGGCAAGCACCGTATTCTTTTGCCCCAGCGCCTGCCCTCCACTGATGCGCTCACCATAATGACCGCCGATTCTCTTTCCCAAATAGAATTGTATACAGCAGGTTATCAGTCCCGCCAGGGCTATCAGCAGTTCAACAAATACCGGTGCATCACTATTGACCAATGAACGTACCGTCTGCCCTGAGACAATGGCAAGAGCTACCGCCCACAAATAGAAGGCTGCATCATGGAAACCCAACAGAAAATGATGCACCTTCGGCACAAACGCACGCAGAAACCATGCCAGCAAGAAAGGACAAAGCAGCAATGGAAAGACTTTACTCAGAATTTTCAGGAATGCAACAAAAAAAGTAATGTCAGCATGAGGCTCCACCAACGGGAAAACCAAAGGAACAGCCACAGCTGCCAGAAGATTGGACAACAACGTATAGGTCGTCAGGCTGGATGCGCTTCCACCCAGTTTACCGGTAATGACAGCCGCAGCGGTTGCAGTGGGACAAATGAGGCAGACCATTGCACCTTCAAACACTTCCCGGTAGACCTCCTCCATAGGGCAACACACCAACAATACCGCAACAATCAAGCAAGAAACCGTCTGGAACAGCAGTAACCATCCATGCCACGATTTGGGTTTCAGTTCATGCACCTCCACCTTGCAGAAAGTGAGCAGAAGTTGGGAAAAAATCAAAAGCGGAGTCAGGAAAGCCACTAACCCATTCACATAAGGTTTGGCAGGCGCCACAAAAGGAATGTCTGCAAAAAAGAAATATCCCAAAGTACCGGCAAGCATTGCCAAAGGCAACGTCCAGTTCTTTATAAAACGAACCAGCATACTTGATTTGCTATTTTAATTATCTGCCGCAAAGTTACGCATATTATCAATACATTGAGCCACTAATTACTCAAACACAGACATTAATTACACTAAAAATGAGAAGAAGAACAATAAAACTGAACATAATCCATTAGTTTTCTATAAATTTCCACTACATTTGCCAAGCGAAAAGGAAGCATTGTCTTTGCTACAATTATATGAAACTATACAGACGATACATATTATATATAAGTATATGCTTAGGGCTGCTTATCTCCCCCTTTTGCAGTGGCAGCGCTGAAGCGAAAGACTTTGTTGTCGTTATAGACCCCGGACACGGTGGACACGACCCGGGTGCAGTGGGAAAAATTTCCAAAGAGAAGAATATCAACCTGAATGTAGCACTCAAACTTGGCAAACAAATCAAGAAGAACTGCCCTGATGTAAAAGTTATCTATACGCGGGACCGGGACATATTCATCCCCCTGGACCGGCGCGCTGAAATTGCCAATAACGCCAAAGCTGATTTGTTCATCTCCATACATACCAATGCCCTGGCCAAAAACCGGACGGCCAAAGGAGCCTCCACCTGGACACTGGGTCTGGCAAAATCGGATGCCAATCTGGAAGTAGCCAAGCGCGAAAATGCCGTTATCCTCTACGAAAGCGACTACAAGACGCGGTATGCCGGCTTCAATCCCAACTCGGCAGAGTCCTACATCATCTTCGAATTCATGCAAGACAAATACATGTCACAGAGTGTGCACCTCGCCTCCCTCGTACAAAAGCATTTCCGCCAAACCTGCAAACGTACAGATCGGGGCGTGCACCAGGCAGGTTTTCTGGTATTGAAGGCCAGTGCCATGCCAAGCATACTGGTGGAACTCGGATTCATCTCCACACCGGAAGAGGAACGGTACCTGAACACTGAAGCAGGAACCACCTCACTTGCCAACGGTATCTTCCGCGCTTTCCTCACCTATAAGCGCGAGCAGGAAATCCGGTTGAACGGAAGCAGCAATACCATTCTTCCGGAGGATGTACCCGAGCCCGTTCAAGAAGAAGGCAACGCAGCTACAGCGACACCGGAAAAGAAAAATGCACCTCAAGCGGAGAGTAACCAAGCTGCCCAGCGCCCGCAAAGGTCAGAAAATGCAGCCGTTTCCCAAACAGAACAGAGCGGCATCGTGTTTAAGATACAGATACTCACTTCTTCACGTCCTCTGGCCAAGAATGACAAAAGACTGAAAGGACTGAAAGACGTGGATTATTATAAAGAAGGCGGAATCTACAAATATACGTACGGCGCATCACCCGATTACAACAAGGTGCTGCGCAGCAAACGTAGCATTACGGACAAATTCAAGGACGCATTCATCATTGCGTTCAAGAATGGAGAAAAGATAAACGTCAACACAGCCATCAGCGAATTTAAAAAGAACAGAAATAAATAACAAAAGATACATCATGAAGTATATTACAAAAGAAGTTAGAATAGGAATAGCAGGCATAGCTGCACTTTGCATATTGGTATACGGCATCAACTACCTGAAAGGGATAAATATGTTCAAGCCCTCCAGCTATTTCTACGTGAAATTCCAGAATGTCAATGGGCTGACAAAATCCAGCCCGGTCTTTGCCGACGGCTTCCGCGTGGGTATTGTCCGCGACTTGTACTACGACTATACCCAACCGGGCAAAGTCGTTGCCGAAATAGATGTTGACCCAGAGCTGCGCATTCCCAAAGGAAGTACGGCAGAACTGGCAGCCGAAATGCTTGGCGGCGTAAAGATGAACCTGCTGCTTGCCAATAACCCGCGGGAGAAATACCAGATTGGAGACACAATCCCCGGCGTGCTGAACAACGGAATGATGGAAAGCGCGGCGAAACTGATCCCAAAGGTAGAAGAAATGCTTCCGAAACTGGATTCTATCCTCATCTCTCTGAACAATATATTAGGAGACAAGAGCATCCCTGCCACCCTGCACTCGATAGAGAAGACAACCGCCAACCTGGCAGTAGTCAGTTCGCAGGTAAAAGGGCTGATGAGTAATGACATACCTCAACTCACCAGTAAACTGAACACCATCGGAGACAACTTCGTTGTCATCAGCGGAAATTTGAAAGAAGTAGACTATGCAGCCACTTTCAAAAAAATAGACGAAACGCTGGCTAACGTAAAAATACTTACAGAAAAATTAAACAGCAAAGATAACACTATCGGACTGCTCTTCAACGACCCGACTTTATACAATAATCTGAATGCAACAACTGAAAATGCAGCCAGCTTATTAGAAGACCTGAAAGAGCATCCGAAACGGTACGTTCACTTCTCATTATTCGGCAAGAAAGACAAGTAGCAAATTATCGTTATATAGATTTTATCTAAATAACGAAGGGCTTTCAAAAGAAAGTAGATTGCTCTTCAAATGTCTATCTACAAACCGAAATAATATTCCCGTACAAACGTACAAAAGTGAGAAAAAAGGCTAAAATTATATATATAAGACATTAACATACAGATACTTACAAAACTGCAAGAGAGGGTAAACAGAGTGTGTCCGACAACAAACGCATAAGTCATTGAAAGTAAACACATTATTGTTTTCATGAAACAAACAAGAAAAAATAGATTTGTTTTTTCCGAATAAGATTCCCAATTTTGCAAACGTAGAAGTTTTGCTTAATTAATAAATGTATTAAAAGTTACTATGATTGAATCAAATCATGTCGTACTTTGGAACCGCTGTCTCGACGTTATTAAAGACAATGTTCCCGAGACGACATATAATACTTGGTTTGCCCCTATTGTTCCGTTGAAATATGAGGACAAAACGTTGATCTTACAGATCCCGAGCCAGTTTTTCTATGAAATACTGGAAGAGAGATTCGTAGATCTTATACGTAAGACATTATATAAGGTCATTGGCGAAGGAACCAAGTTGATGTACAATGTCATGGTGGACAAGACTTCGATTCCGAATCAAACCGTGAATCTCGAAGCAAGCAATCGTTCTACGGCTGTTACCCCTAAAAGTATAATCGGAGGAAACAAAGCTCCCAGCTTCTTAC
>ENA-OZKG01000358-OZKG01000358.1-human-gut-metagenome-genome-assembly--contig:-NODE-358-length-8576-cov-4.095294_pt1 | contig 8576 bp, 6 predicted proteins | sample MGYA00244826_ERZ653764 | MGnify/ENA primary metagenome ERZ653764 (study PRJEB26926, sample SAMN06165230) | human gut metagenome | biome: ENVO:00009003; feature: ENVO:2100002; material: ENVO:00002003...
CCGTACTATGTATTTGATACGGACGAGTTTGCGAAAAGAGCAGCCATGATAAGGGCTGCTCTTGATTGTAAAGGAGGACGTAGGATACCGCTTTGCTTTTCGATAAAGGCAAATCCATTCCTGCTTCACAGGCTGCCGGAGGGCTTAGACCATGTGGAGGTGTGCAGTCCGGGAGAACTTGAGATATGTATAGCACTTGGCGTGAAGCCGGAGAGCATCATCTATTCAGGTGTGATGAAGGAAAAATGCGATATAGAGCGAGCAGTTTCATATGGCGCCGGCATACTGACCTGTGAAAGCATAAGACATGCGGCGCTGATATCAGAGGTGATGCTTGAAGGTATGCCGGAAGGTGTGCATGAAGCCGAGTTTGCCGAAACGAAAGCACATGTCATACTGCGCCTGACAAGTGGCAACCAGTTTGGCATGTCGCTTGATGATATTGAATATATCATTTCGCATCCGGATGAGTTTAAGGGCATTGCGGTAATGGGCATCCACTACTATTCCGGCACACAGAAGAGTCTTCGCAAAATAAATAAGGACTTGGAAAAAATAAAGTCTGCACTGACCATGTTAAAGGACAAATACAGCTTTGAGCCACAGCTTGTAGAGTATGGCCCTGGGCTTTGTGTGGAGTATTTTGAGGAAGACTGGCAGGAAAAGGAAAAACAATCACTTGATGAGGCAGCAGAGGTGCTTAGAGAATTTGCCGAGGAATATCCGCTTGGCATTGAGATGGGACGTTTCCTTGCAGCCTCATGCGGTAAATACTACACACAGGTAAAGGATCTTAAATCGACAGGCGATGCCAATTATGCGATTCTGGATGGAGGAATCCACCATCTGAATTACTTCGGGCAGAGAATGGCTATGCAGGTGCCGCCGATTAGTATATATAGAGCCGACGAAATATATTTTGGTGAAAAATTGGGAGAAATAAAAGGAACAGCAGGTCCTATAGGAAACACATTCAATGGTTGTGAAGTATCAGAAAATGAAGAAAGAACCGGTGTGGAATTCACAGAACTGCCGGACACAGACTATACACTCTGCGGAAGCCTCTGTACAGTGGCAGATGTGCTGGTACGCGAGGTGAAGCTTAAGAAGCTTGAACTTGGTGATGTTCTTGAGTTCGGGCACTGTGGCGCATACTCTGTGACAGAAGCACCGGCGCTCTTTCTGTCAAGACAGCTTCCGGCTATATATGCATATTCGAAGGAGTATGGATATGAGTGCCTGAGGGAGCATATTCCTGCGGCTGAGATAAATCTGACCGGAAAAAAATAATGTAAATAAAACCGCCCGTGGCAAAATATGCTATGGGCGGTTTTGTATGACATAAACAAAGCATTTTGTGGGAAGCCTGACTATTAGTCAAGCTCCTTCTCACACATATCAAGTACAGAAGCAATGGTAGTATCCATATCATAGTACTTGTACTCGCCGAGACGACCACCGAATATAACACCGGTCTCCTTATCGGCAAGCTCCTTATACTTGGCGTAGAGCTGTCCGTTTTTCTCATCGTTTACAGGGTAGTAAGGCTCATCGCCTGCCTTCCACTCAGAAGAGTACTCACGGCTGATAATAGTCTTTGGCAGATCGTTGCCATCCTCATCCTTGCCAAACTCGAACCACTTGTGCTCGATGATGTATAAGAGACAGGTCTCACGGTCAGTATAGTTGACAGCGGCATTGCCCTGGAAGTTAGGGATATCGAGGGTCTCATTCTCAAAGCGCACTGAACGGTATTCCAAAGTACCTAGCTTAAAGCCAAAGTATGCGTCAATCGGACCTGTGTATACAACCTTGTCAGCAAGAGCATCAAGCTCAGCCTTGTGCTCAAGGTAGTCGGTATTTAATCTGACCTCAATGCCGTCGAGCAGATTTTCAACCATCTTGGTGTATCCACCGATTGGAATACCCTGATAAAGAGCATTGAAGTAATTGTTGTCAAAGGTAAGTCTAACAGGAAGACGCTTTATGATGAAAGCCGGAAGCTCCTTACAGTCACGCCCCCACTGCTTCTCAGTGTAGCCCTTAACGAGCTTCTCATAGATATCACGGCCAACGAGTGAGATAGCCTGCTCCTCGAGATTTTTTGGCTCACCGGTTATTTCCTTTTTCTGCTCCTCAATCTTTGCAGCAGCCTCCTCCGGTGTCACCACACCCCACATCTTGTTGAAGGTGTACATGTTAAATGGCATAGAGTAAAGCTCACCCTTGTAGTTTGCCACAGGGCTGTTTGTGAAACGGTTGAACTCAGCAAACTGTGTGATGTAGTTCCAGACCCTCTTGTCATTGGTGTGGAATATGTGGGCTCCGTACATGTGTACATTTATGCCCTCCTGCTTTTCGGTGTAAACATTTCCTGCTATGTTAGGACGCTTGTCCACAACAAGCACTGATTTGCCCTTGGCCTTTGCCTCATGGGCGAAGATGGCTCCGTAGAGACCGGAACCTACTACTATATAATTGTATTTCATTGTTTTCTCCCTGTTGCATATTGATATTATAATTATAAGTACATTTTCCGGAAAAACAAGCAGAAACAATGAAAATAAGTAAATATTAATAAATCCTGTATTAGAAAATTATGATATACTTAGATATAGGAAGTTCAAAAGTAAGAAAATAAGAGGAAAGGCAACGCAACGATGAAACTACCCGGCTACTACTCCTCAGGAGAATTTGCAAAAAAAGCGCATATTACAAAAAAGACCGTCAGGTACTATGACGAGCACAATATTTTAAAACCATCCTACGTAAACGAAAACGGAGCCAGATTCTATAATGATGACGACTTTGCGCGTCTACAGCAGATACTGTTCCTCAAATATCTGGGCTTTTCCCTGGATGATATCAAGGAGATGACACTCAGAAACACGGACAGCGATGTCATGTCTGAGTCGCTTCACATGCAGCTTGGTCTCGTGGAGGAGAGGATAGAGCAGATGAAGCTTATGAAATCAGCACTGCAGGAGGCTTCAGAGGTAATAGACGAGGGGCGAAGCGTGGACTGGAGTCATATGCTGGAGCTGGTTAATATAAACGAGATGGAGCAAAAGCTAAAGCAGCAGTACAGGGATGCTTCAAATATATCAGCCAGAATCAATCTGCACAGGGATTTCTCGATTAATCCGGTGAGCTGGTTTAGCTGGGTATTTGATGAGTGCAGCTTTTTTGAGGGGGAAAAGGTGCTTGAGGTGGGCTGTGGTGATGCCTCTCTCTGGACACAGAACATAGACAGGATACCGGCAGATATGCAGATAACCCTGACTGATATATCGTATGGCATGGTAAGGGATGCGACGAGAAATGTAGGCGCAGATGACAAGCGCTTCACATATGAGGTGATGGATGCCCACAGACTGTATAAGCCGGATGCATCGTATGACTGCGTGATAGCAGACCATGTACTGTTCTATTGTGACAATCTGGATGCCGTGTGCAGTGAAATCCTAAGGGTGCTAAAGCCCGGTGGCGTGTTTGTGTGCAGTACATACAGCTCACGGCATATGAAGGAAATAAACGACCTGGTGCAGCAGTTTGATGATCGTATAGAGCTGTCAGCGGAAAGGCTGTATGAGCAATTTGGTAAAGAAAATGGTGAGGCAATACTTGGAAAATACTTTGGTGAGGTAAGCTGGCATGGATACGAGGATGAGCTTGTGGTAGAAAAAGCAGAGCCTGTGATAGAGTATGTGCTTTCGTGCCACGGCAACCAGAACAGGTATATTGTGGACCGCTATAAGGAATTTGCAGCATTTGTCAGAAAGAAGACAGAGGGAGGGTTCCATATCACAAAGGATGCAGGTGTATTTATTGCACGAAAATGATTCAAAAACAGGATATTATAAGCATATATTTTGTGAAAAATGCTAAAAATATAAAAAAGTACTTGAAGGTGCCCTTGGGGCACCTTTTATAATGCAGGTAAATGATGAATCAGGTCAGTGGATTCTACAGACCGAAAGCATCAAGTGCAGCACGTAGTTTCAGTTTGAAGGAGAACAACATGAAAGGTATTATATTAGCGGGAGGTTCAGGCACACGTCTTTACCCACTCACAATGGTAACATCAAAGCAGTTACTTCCAATTTATGACAAGCCAATGATCTACTATCCTATGTCAGTGCTTATGAATGCAGGTATCAGAGATATTCTGATCATTTCAACACCACAGGATACACCAAGATTCAAGGAGCTCTTAGGAGACGGACATCAGTTTGGTGTCAACCTCACCTACGAGGTACAGCCTAGCCCGGACGGACTGGCACAGGCATTCGTTATCGGTGAGAAATTTATTGGTGATGATACAGTAGCTATGGTTCTTGGAGACAACATCTTCGCAGGACACGGACTCAATAAGAGACTCAAGGCAGCAGTTGAAAACGCAGAGAGTGGTAAGGGCGCCACAGTATTCGGATACTATGTAGATGACCCTGAGAGATTCGGTATCGTAGAGTTCGATAAAGAGGGAAAGGCTATTTCAATCGAGGAAAAGCCGGAGCATCCAAAGAGCAATTACTGTGTCACAGGTCTTTATTTCTACGACAACAACGTAGTAGAGTACGCAAAGAACCTTAAGCCATCAGCAAGAGGAGAGCTTGAGATAACAGACCTTAACAGAATCTATCTTGAGAAAAAAGCCCTCAATGTAGAGCTTTTAGGACAGGGCTTCACATGGCTTGATACAGGAACACATGAGAGCCTTGTAGATGCCACAAACTTTGTCAAGACAGTAGAGACACATCAGCACCGCAAGATAGCATGTCTTGAGGAAATCGCCTACTTAAACGGCTGGATTACAAAGGATGAAGTATTAAAGACATATGAGCTCGTAAAGAAGAACCAGTACGGACAGTACTTAAAGGATGTACTTGATGGAAAATACCGCGAGCAGTTATATTAAGGAGGAAATCAAAATGACAATTATCGTAACAGGTGGAGCAGGATTTATCGGAAGCAATTTCGTATTTCACATGCTTAACAAATATCCGGATTATCGTATCGTATGCTTAGACTGTCTCACATATGCAGGAAATCTCTCAACACTTGAGCCTGTAATGGACAATCCAAACTTCCGTTTCGTAAAGGAGAGCATCACAGACCGTGACGCCGTATATAAATTATTTGAGGAAGAGCATCCTGATATGGTTGTAAACTTCGCAGCAGAGTCACACGTTGACCGTTCAATCGAAAACCCACAGGTATTCCTTGATACAAATATCATCGGAACATCAGTACTTATGGACGCATGCCGCAAGTATGGTATTAAAAGATATCACCAGGTATCAACAGATGAGGTATACGGAGATCTGCCACTTGACCGCCCTGACCTTTTCTTCCATGAGGATACACCAATCCATACATCAAGCCCGTATTCATCATCAAAGGCAGCAGCAGATTTACTCGTGCTTGCCTACCACCGCACATATGGACTTCCTGTAACAATCAGCCGTTGCTCAAACAACTACGGACCATACCATTTCCCGGAGAAGCTTATCCCACTTATGATTGCAAATGCACTTAATGATAAGCCACTCCCGGTATACGGAACAGGCGAGAACGTGCGTGACTGGCTCTATGTAGAGGATCACTGCAAGGCAATCGACCTTATCATCCACAACGGACGTGTAGGAGAGGTTTACAACGTAGGTGGACACAATGAGAAGACAAACCTTGAAATCGTAAAGATTATCTGTAAGGAGCTCAATAAGCCGGAGAGCCTTATCACATTCGTAGGAGACCGTAAGGGCCATGATATGCGTTACGCAATCGACCCAACAAAGATCCACAATGAGCTCGGATGGCTTCCAGAGACCAAGTTTGAGGACGGCATCAAGAAGACAATCAAATGGTACCTTGACAACCGTGAGTGGTGGGAGACAATCATCAGCGGAGAGTACCAGAATTACTACGAGAAGATGTATGCGAATAGATAACTGCTACTCTTTGAGGCTTTTGTGCATGCCTAAAGAATATGTGATTGCGTATATATGTTGAGCCTGTTTACGAATAACAGCGTTAAGGAGACAAAAATGAAAGTATTTGTTACAGGAGTTGCGGGGCAGCTTGGTCATGATATAATGAATGATCTTGCGGCGCGCGGTTACGAAGGAATAGGAACAGATATTGCATCAGAATATAATGGTATCTCTGATGGTACAGCAGTGACACGCATGCCATATGTATCTCTGGATATTACTGACAGAACAGCGGTAGAGCAGGTGATAGGGGCGCTTAAACCCGATGTTGTAATACACTGTGCAGCATGGACAGCTGTAGATCTGGCCGAGGATGATGATAAAAAAGCAAAGGTGCATGCAATCAACGCAGACGGCACACAGAATATTGCAGATGCCTGCAAGAAGATAGATGCCAAGATGGTATATATCAGCACAGATTATGTATTTGACGGACAGGGCACCACACCATGGCAGCCTGACTGCAAGGACTATGCACCACTCAATGTATATGGACAGACAAAGCTTGACGGAGAGCTTGCAGTGGCAAATACACTTGAGAAGTACTTTATAGTGCGTATAGCATGGGTATTTGGTGTAAACGGCAAGAACTTCATCAAGACAATGCTAAATGCCGGCAAGACACACGATAAGCTTACAGTAGTAAGTGACCAGATTGGTACACCGACATATACACTCGACCTTTCAAGATTGCTCGTAGATATGATAGAGACTGATAAATACGGTTACTATCACGCTACAAACGAGGGCGGATATATAAGCTGGTATGATTTTACAAAGGAAATCTTTAAGCAGGCAGTGGAGCTTGGTCATACAGAGTATTCTGAGGACAGACTCACAGTAGTACCTGTTACTACAGCAGAGTATGGTGTGTCAAAGGCAGCACGTCCGTTTAACAGCAGACTGGACAAGAGCAAGCTCGTGGAGAATGGATTTAAGCCACTCCCTACATGGCAGGATGCGCTGCACAGATATCTGCAGGAGATAGAATTTTAGTGAACTAAGAAGCACAGAAGCTACGAAGTAGCGAGGTTGAGTTAGATGTTGGGATGTTCACGTAATACAAGAAAGGACATAGAAATCATGGGACAGATTAAAGTACAGAAAAATGTAGGTGGAATCGAAGGACTTTGCATCATCGAGCCTACAGTGCATGGAGACAACCGTGGATACTTTATGGAGACATACAATTCAAAGGATATGCAGGAAGCCGGCATTGACAGAGTGTTCGTACAGGATAATCAGTCATGCTCCACAAAGGGAGTGCTCCGCGGACTACATTTCCAGAAGGAATACCCACAGGCAAAACTTGTGCGTGCAGTAAAAGGCTCAGTATTTGATGTGGCTGTAGACTTAAGAAGCGATTCAAAGACATACGGCAAGTGGTTCGGAGTAGAGCTCACAGAGGAGAACAAGAAGCAGTTTCTTATCCCGGAAGGCTTTGCACACGGATTTTTAGTACTCTCAGATGTAGCAGAGTTCTGCTACAAGGTAACAGATTTCTGGCACCTTGGAGATGAGAGCGGCCTTGCATGGAATGATCCTGCAATCGGCATCGAGTGGCCACAGCTTGTCGGAGAGTATCCGGGAAGCGCTGACGGAAGCGGATACACACTTGAGGATGGCACACCAATCAACCTGAGTGATAAGGATCAGAAGTGGGAGACACTCAAAAATACATTTAAATTTTAAAAAAATTATTAATTTTGTTTTTAAAGGCTACAGTTGAGCGGAGACACATAAACTGTAGCTTTTATTAAATTTTTGTTATAATTTTTTAAAATTTGGCAATTATATATCAAATATGGTAAAATACATTTCGGGTTGCGTTATTTAGCATTAGGAGATATGAATATATGAATTCGAAGAAAAGTATCGTAAGATATATAGAAGTGTTTTTGGATGTGATGGTTATGTTTACCTCATATCTGATTGCCAATAGGATTAAATTCGGTTTCTTTAGAACAGGTCTGATAAACAGAACAGAGCATTACCTTACTCTGTTTTTGCTGGAGTTTGCGGTATACGTAGTAGTATATTTTGTGGCTTTCAGAAACGACAATATAGTCAATCGTAAGCTGTTTCAGGAAATATATGCTGTTGGAAAGATGTATGCTTATATCATAGTATTGACCTCCGGATGCATTTATTTTGCAAAGATGGGGGAATATTACTCTCGTGTGCAAATGCTTATTACTTTTATAATTAGTCCGATTGCGACAGTTATAGTCAGACAGATATTCAAGAGACTTGTTACGAAGGAATATCATAGGTCCGGAGCTAATGAAAAAATAATGCTGGTTACCACATCTGATCAGGTGGAAAATGTAATAAAGATTATAAAGACTACGAGAAACTGGGATTTCAGAATCTCGAATATTGCGATAGTTGATTGTGATAGAACCGGCCAGATTATAGACAAGATTGAAATTGTTGCAAATGGGGATAATCTGATGGGGGTTCTCGCAACAGCGGAGATTGACTCGGTATTTGTGCATTTACCTAATGGATATGTGTTCGATCAAAAAGCTTTTGTGACTGCTGTCAATGATATGGGAAAAACGGTATCTGTCTCTTATACAC
>ENA-OZKG01000367-OZKG01000367.1-human-gut-metagenome-genome-assembly--contig:-NODE-367-length-8476-cov-4.576535_pt1 | contig 8476 bp, 8 predicted proteins | sample MGYA00244826_ERZ653764 | MGnify/ENA primary metagenome ERZ653764 (study PRJEB26926, sample SAMN06165230) | human gut metagenome | biome: ENVO:00009003; feature: ENVO:2100002; material: ENVO:00002003...
CAAGTACAAATATAACTATAACTGTATATATAGATCCATCAAAAATGACACGCAACGTTTTACGCTGCGTGTCATTTTATAGTTGTCTTATACACTTAAAGCATCAGACTATCTTATATGCATTTCTACCCTTTTCCTTCACATCATTGAGCACTTCATCCACCGTCTTAAACAGCCTAGAAAACTCATCCGGCACCTTTACATCTGGGGCGGTAACATATGCCTGTGATACAGTCAGATACTCATCCACCTTAGAGCTCTCATGAAGTATCTGTTTTTTGGCAAGCTCAAGTCTTATATGCTCGGCTATATTTTTAATAATATCCTCATCCGTTTCCTGCAGGATTATGTAGAATTCATCACCATAGAAATGATACCCCATTCCCTTATCTTTGATGCTCTCATTTATTATGGATGACAATTCTTTTAGCACTGCATCACCGGTGACTCTGCCACTGTTTCTGTTAAATGACTTGAAGAAATCTATATCCACTACTCCAAACGTGATTCCTGCACCATCTGAATCCTGATTTTTACCCACAAGCTTTTCAAAATCGTTTCGCATCTTGAACTTATTGCCCATGCCTGTAAGCATATCTGTGTAGTTGAGTCTGACTGCCTTACGGCGCTCATACTCAGTCTCCTGAAGCTGAAGCTTAAGGTCGATTGTATCACCAAGACGCTTTATCTGCTCCTTCACCTGCATAGAGTGGAGATTTGCGTAATATACGCACAGCTTGTTGTACGCCTCTGTATCACCCATGGCGCTCTCATATTTCATCCACATCTTGACACAGGTCTTCTGGAAAAACAGATTTTCTGTTTCAATAGCAAAGCGTTCATACTCCACAATAACCTTTTTCCATGCATCGAACTCTCCCATATTCATAAATAGATTGCAAAGGCTTAGTATCTCAAGCACATAATCGGCAGAATTGATATTGTTTATCGCACCCTCAACCAGCTCTTCCACATGATCTCTGACCTCATCCTCATTTCCCATCTTCCATAGCATATGTGCCTGTGACATGTCTATCAGAAATCTGTTTTTAGCGCTGCCAGCTATCTCATTAAAGAGTATCGCGTCAGAAAGATGCTTTTCTGCCTTTTCAAACTCGTTAATTCCTGTGTATGATATGCACAGATTCAGATGAAGCATGAGAAGCTCCTGATAATAGTTATCCCTCTCTCCATGCAGCGGTGGCTTGCACAGCTCCAGTGCTTCGTTAAAATATCTGACAGCCTTCTCATACAATCCAAGCTCCATATAAAGTGAGCCAATATTATTGTTTACAAGCATGATTATCTCTGTTGAGCCCTGCTCCACAGCTACATCCATAGCCTCCAAGTAGCAGTCAATTGACATGCTTACATCTCCAATAGATGCATATATGACTCCCATAAAATTGACAGTCTTTGCCATCTGCTCATATGCACCGCAGCTCTTATAAAGACCGGTTGTCTCCTGTGCCTTCTTCTCTGCCAAAAAAAGCTTATTCTCGCCAAATAAGGCTACTGCCTCATCCATACATCTGTCTGCCTTTTGCAATATACTCATAAAAACCCTCCTATAGATGACAATCCAATCTATTTCTCAGCAAGGTACTGCTTATATCCAACCTGTTTAAGCTTCGCATCCTTTGCTACAACCTGAGCCTTCATATCTGCTGTATACTTTTTGATTTTATCAAGGATTGTCTCATCACCTGCTGCGAGTATCTTTGCTGCAAGGATTGCTGCATTTTTTGCACCGTCAATTGCAACTGTGGCAACTGGAACTCCCGGTGGCATCTGCATAATTGAGAACACTGCATCCATTCCATCCAGATTCTTTCCTGAAAGCGGTACTCCGATAACAGGAAGCGCAAAAAGTGCTGCACACATGCCCGGAAGGGCCGCTGCCATTCCGGCTCCCGCTATAATTACTTTTACATCTCTTTCCTCAGCGCCTCTGGTCCACTCAATAAGCTCATCAGGCTCACGGTGTGCCGAGATGATGGTAAGCTCATACTCTATACCAAGCTCCTCAAGCATCTCTGCGGCTTTGCTCATCACCTTTAAATCTGAGTCGCTGCCCATAACTATTCCAACTTTTGCCATTTTGTCCTCCTTATATGTCTAAAAATCATTTGCTTTCTGCATCAAGCGTATCGAGCGGTTTGTTTAACTCTTCTACGCCCTCCAGCACAAATCTTCCATCTCTTATTATATCACATGTTGAGCCATCGTGTCGAATAACTGTGATGGCTCCAAGCTCATCATATGGTATTGTGATATCCGTGTGACAGTTGAAATATGCCTTTGATATATCCTCTTTTCTGCGGATGGAAACTGAATTGTCCCTGGCAATGATTGCCTTTCCGTCAGGGTTATATGTCATATTGTCCTCATCATATGTGTAGCAGGTATCACCCACTGCAAAGTGCGGTCCTGTCTTCTCTGCTATAAGAATAGGCATCTTTGCCGCGATATCGTATACTCTCGCCATACGGTAGGCTGTAGTATTGGTGCCTATGGCAAATTCACCCATAGGCAGTGTGTCATGATGGTAAAGCACATTGTCTGATATATACTTTTTGTTCTCTTCCTCATTCTCAAAATTGGTACATGTATATTTATCAATCATGCCATCCTTAAAGTCAATTTCCAGATTAAGGAAATTAAGCTCATTGAGATATACCTGACTGACATGCAGCTTGCCGTTTGTACCCTCTAACACCGGTGAAGTAAACACCTCTCCGACAGGGATATTTACATCAGCCACACAGTTTTCAAAGGCTGTCTCCTTTGAAGGCTCCTTAAGCTCATGAATCTTGACATACAAATCTGTCCTGTTGCCGTTTGTACCGACGATATGCACCCTGTCTGCCGTATCGAGCACATCTATGATTTTCTGCTGCATATCCCTGTAAAGTGCATAATCAAGCGTATTAATCTTTACAGTTTCCGTAAAAATCTCCTTATAATCAGATCCGATTGCAGCACACGGATAGGCAATAATAGTAAAGCTTCTGTCCTCGCTGTGTATATAGCTGTTCATATACCGTGAACGCACACCTGTCATATGGACTACAAGCTTCTGCTGCTCATCGTTAAAGTGCGCAGCCTCCTTCTTTGAAACCGGAGCAAACGGCTCCTCGCCAAATATCTCTATGACAGCAGGTCCTCCACATTTACATGCTACATCCTTCATTCTCTCAAGTGCATTGTGCATGCACTCAAGGCGGTACTCCACATATGCCTTGTCAAGCCACAGAGCCATATCTTCCTTGTGGTCATAGTCAAACTGCTTGTTTACCGATGTGGAAAATGGTCTCATGGCAGGCTTCATACCCATTTTCTCAAAATTCTTTAATGCTGCTCTTATCATACGCTCAAAGCCAAGCGGATAAAGCACCTGAACCACCGACTTCTTTGAGATAACCTTGTTGCAGGTAATAAAGCCAATGCGGTATCCTTCTGTATAGGTATCTGCCATGGCCTGTATCTCCTCATCTGAAAATGAAGCCAGATGCGCTCTGCCGGCGCGCTCATTCTCTCCGACATACAGTCCGTAGGAATACAGATAATCATCATTTGACAAATCTGCCTCATTTACAAGCTCTGTATAGTAATCATAAGCCGGGTCAAGGAGTGCTCTGTTGTCATCCTCTGCAAAAATCTCCTCATAATCATGCATGAACGAATATATACAGCCCCTTATCTCATCAGGACTCAGCTCATTGGCATTCTCAAAATAATTGTAAAGCTCTACAATAAGCTCTGCATAAATGCAGAGATATTTTATATCCCCCTGATAGATATGTGTAATGCTTCCGGCAATTTTTGCATATACAGCCGATAAAAGCTGACCATACTCATCTCCGAGCACCTTTACGGCGTATGCCGGGTTGGCATAGCTTTTCTCGTAATTTTCTTTATCAAACTGTGAATAGAATAAATCGTTAAATTTCTTATCTGCGCTATGGTTTTTAATAGTGTTTAGGCACTTTGCCACACTTGTGAAATAATCTGCAAAAGCCGGCTCTATCGCAGGCTCTCTGATGATCTGCTCTATCCGCTCCTCCACAAGCTCTAATCGCTCTGCGTAAAGCTCATTGGAGAGCTCATAAATCTCTTTATAACTCATATGTCCCTATAATCTTTCTTTCATATAATAAAACCTGCAGCATATGTTCCTCCCCAGCTGATTACCGCTATGAGTGAAAAAAACACTGCCAGTCGTGGAAATGTCATGAATGATTCCTCATCAAAGAGGCTTCTGATGGCAAACCCGAAATCTGCCAGAGATATGCCAAGCATCAGTATACCGGCACTGCCATAGTACATAGACAGATTGCCATCTCCTCTGAATTCCGCATTCAAAAAAACTATATATACAATCTCTATGAGGATAGCCACAACAAGTGCAGCTATCCCCCTCTTAGATTGCTTCTTTTCCGTAAACTTATACCTGTTACGTTTTCTTCTGCCAAGCAATTTATATTCTCCTATTTGCAGCCGTACTGCTTATAGTACTCATCTATAGCTGCTTTGATTGTGTCATCAATGACTACTCTGCCATCATGCTCTCTGTTGTAGAGATACTCTGTAACCTCTTCCATTGTGACGATTGCATTGCCCTCAAAGCCGTACTTCTCATGGATTTCGTCAAGCGCGCTTACCTTGCCACCCTGTCCGACTTCCATTCTGTTAAGGCTCACCATAAGACCTACGATTGTGACATCTGCAGCTCCTCTTACCTTTGGAACTGTCTCCTCCATTGATTTGCCGGATGTGGTGACATCCTCTATCATGACTACTCTGTCGCCATCCTTAAGCTTGCTTCCTAGGAAGCCTCCCTTGTCTGCACCGTGGTCCTTTGCCTCTTTTCTGTCTGAGCAGTAGCGCACCTCTTTGCCATAGAGCTCATGGTATGCGATGGCTGTTACCACTGCAAGCGGAATTCCCTTGTATGCAGGTCCGAATAATACATCAAAGTCATCTCCGTAGTTTGCATGGATAGCCTTTGCGTAGTACTCTCCGAGTCTCTTAAGCTGTGAGCCTGTCACATATGCTCCCGCGTTCATGAAAAATGGTGATTTACGACCGCTCTTTAATGTGAAATCACCAAATTTCAGCACGTCACTCTCCACCATAAAGTCTATAAATTCGCTCTTGTAGCTTTCCATTGTATGTTAATCCTCCTGTGTGTTTTTCTTTAAATTATCTTTGTCAATTTTACCACATTGGGGCGTGCTTTTCAACGTGGAAATTGGTTACAAAAACAGCATCCCTTCATATTAAATGAATATGGGATGCTGTTCATCTGCTTATATATTTTTATCAGATATACTCACTTGTGTTTACAATCACACCGTCATATACTGACTGCTTTTTGATAAACTCCGCAACCTTGTCCACATCTCTACCGTTTTTGTTCCAGTCCTTTGTGAACTCAACTTTGTCGGCTTCAAGCGCCTTCTCCTGCTTTTGGCTGATGAGCAGAAGTACGAGTATTCCGGCATGGCTTAGGTGCTTGACTACATTTACGAAGTCCTCACCCTCCTTTGGTGCGTAGAGATAAGTATGGCGTCCGTCTATATTTAAGGCTTTCTCGACATCCTCCACAAAGCCACGGTTTACCCCATCCACTCCGTCTACAAATACGGCGGTGATTGCCTTCTGACCCTTGATTGCAGCTCTTACGTTTCTGTCTACTCTGCCCTCATAGAGGCCGCTTTCCTCCGTGTGTACCTCTTCAACCACACCACAGGCAGATGTCATATCCGTCACACGGTCGATTAAGATGAACTCACCGAGTGTCTTGTGATTTTTGAACTTATCGCAGACTATCTTGTCCGAGAATGCAATCTTTACAACTGCTATCTCGTTCTTTTTAAGCTTGTCGGCAGGCTTTTCCTCACCTGTGTTTACGTCGATAGTATGCTCTATCTCTGTTACGATGCCCGGTATTGACTTGGTACCTAGCTTGAAGAAGAAATTCTTTCCCTTAAAGAGCTCATCATCATCCATCCAGAGTATTGTAGCTGTGATGGATGACGCAACCTTTGCTCCTGAACCGATTGTGAGCACACAGCCTCTTGATACGTCCACCTCTCTGTCGAGCTGGATTGTAACTGGCTGGCCTGTAAATGCGCTATCGCTTAGCTTATCACCCACATGGATGCTCTTTACATGGGCTGTCTCATTGCTTGGCAGTGTGGTGATTTCATCGCCCACCTTTACCTCTCCGGCCTCTATCTGACCCTGGAATCCACGGAAGGTGTGGTCAGGACGGCAGACTCTCTGTACAGGCATGTAAAAGCCCTCTTCCTCGTTCTCATCCTTTATGTCAACATCCTCAAGGTATGATAAAAGAGCAGGTCCCTTGTACCATGGGATATTTTCTGACTTTGTTGTTACATTGTCACCCTCTGTTGCAGAAACAGGAATTATTACTACATTTTTGAGCTCAAGCTCCTTTGTAAGCTCAATAATCTGCTTTGTGATTTCATCGAAACGCTTCTCGTCGTAGCCTACAAGATCCATCTTGTTTACAGCAAATACAAAGTAGTTGATTCCCATGAGCGCGCAGATTCTTGCGTGTCTTCTTGTCTGAACCAATACACCCTGCTTTGCATCTATTAAAATTACCGCAAGGTCTGCAAAGGATGCACCTACAGCCATGTTTCTTGTGTACTCCTCATGGCCCGGTGTATCTGCCACGATAAAGCTTCTCTTATCTGTTGTGAAGTAACGATAAGCCACATCGATTGTGATTCCCTGCTCTCTCTCTGCCATCAGTCCGTCGAGGAGGAGTGAATAGTCGATGGCGCCGCCACGGCTTCCGACCTTACTGTCAAGCTCCAATGCCTTTTCCTGATCTGCATAGAGCAGCTTTGAATCGTATAATATATGTCCGATCAGAGTTGATTTTCCGTCGTCCACGCTTCCGCATGTAATAAATTTAAGTAATCCGCTCATTTTAGAAATATCCCTCCCTCTTTCTTCTTTCCATGCTGCCTGCCGCCTCGTTGTCTATGACACGGGTGGTTCTCTCTGAGGAAACAGCACTGAGTGTCTCATCAATAATCTCATCAAGTGTATCCGCTGTCGACTCCACACCACCTGTCAGTGGATAGCAGCCGAGTGTTCTGAAACGTACACTCTTCATCTGGATTTTCTCACCCGGACGAAGCTTCATTCTGTCGTCATCTACCATGATGATGTTGCCGTCTCTGTATACAACAGGTCTTTCCTTTGCAAAGTAAAGTGAAGGAATCTCGATATTCTCTCTCTTTATATACTGCCAGATATCCTTTTCTGTCCAGTTTGACAGTGGGAAAACTCGCACCTCCTGGCCCTTTTTGATTCTGGAGTTGTAGAGCTTCCACATCTCCGGGCGCTGGTTCTTTGGATCCCATGCGTGGCTTTCATTTCTGAAGGAGAAGATTCGCTCCTTGGCTCTTGATTTCTCCTCGTCTCTTCGGCCGCCGCCAAACGCTGCCGTAAAGCCGTATTTGTCGAGCGCCTGCTTGAGCGCCTGTGTCTTCATGATATCTGTGTATGCTGAGCCGTGGTCAAATGGATTGATGCCCTGCTTTACGCCATCCTGATTTATATATTCAAGCATCTCGATGCCCTTTTCCTTAGCAATGCGATCTCTGAATTCTATCATCTCATGGAATTTCCAGGTTGTATTTACATGTAAAAACGGAAATGGCGGCTTCTCCGGATAAAATGCCTTCATTGCAAGATGAAGCATTACCGAGCTGTCCTTTCCAATTGAGTACAACATAACCGGCTTCTCGCACTCTGCGGCTACTTCACGTATTATGTATATTGCCTCTGCTTCGAGTTCGTCAAGATGTGATAATTCACCCATGTCTGTTACCATCCTTTTCTTTAATATTTATTGGATTCCTTCTTGTTGATAAGAATCTCTTCCTTGCTTCCGTCGCGCTTTTTGATATCCCAGGTCAGCGTGTCCGGTGTGCTTTTTACTGTCATGAGACTTCCCATGCCTCCTATGTCTGCTCCAAGATAAAGAGCAATAGCACCAAAATGACATTCCTTGATGCATGAGGCACAGCCCCAGCAGTCCTTAGGATATTTGATAAAGGCTTTTTTCTCTGAGTCCTGATATATCAGGCTTCCCGGGCATACACTTGTACACATGCCACAGCCCTTACACTTTGCTTTATCAATCATTATGCTCATAACGCGCCTCCCTTCCGACAAGCTCTCTGTAAATCATGTGAAGCTGCCCGTTTTCGTATCTGGAATTGACATATTTCATCCAGTCATCACTCTTGCCCGGATAATCCAGATTCTCGGCAAAGCTGTGCCATCTGGTCTCCTTTCTTGCACCAAGATGTGCTATGACCGAAAGACATACCGTAAGCCTCTCCTTAAGCTCATATATGAACATAAGCTCATGCATATCCTGTCTCTTATACACATCTCCGAGCCCACGAGACTCCTGAGCATCTCG
>ENA-OZKG01000394-OZKG01000394.1-human-gut-metagenome-genome-assembly--contig:-NODE-394-length-8120-cov-3.812523_pt1 | contig 8120 bp, 9 predicted proteins | sample MGYA00244826_ERZ653764 | MGnify/ENA primary metagenome ERZ653764 (study PRJEB26926, sample SAMN06165230) | human gut metagenome | biome: ENVO:00009003; feature: ENVO:2100002; material: ENVO:00002003...
GCCCTGGATCGTCTCGGAAAGCGGAACATAGCGGCCTTCCAGACCGGTAAACTGTCCTGCAACGAAGAATGGCTGGGATAAGAATCTCTGTACCTTTCTTGCTCTTGCAACAACAAGCTTATCGTTCTCGGAAAGCTCATCCATACCAAGAATGGCGATGATATCCTGAAGCTCCTTATATCTCTGAAGAATCTCCTGAACTGCTCTTGCTACCTTGTAGTGCTCCTCACCTACGATACGTGGGTCAAGGATTCTGGATGTTGACTCAAGAGGGTCAACAGCAGGGTAGATACCAAGCTCAACGATACTTCTTGAAAGAACCGTGGTCGCATCGAGATGTGCGAATGTGTTCGCAGGAGCCGGGTCCGTAAGGTCATCCGCAGGCACATATACAGCCTGAACGGATGTTATTGAACCGTTCTTGGTGGATGTGATACGCTCCTGAAGAGCACCCATCTCCGTCTGAAGTGTAGGCTGGTAACCTACGGCTGAAGGCATACGTCCAAGAAGTGCGGACACCTCCGAGCCTGCCTGTGTAAAACGGAAAATATTATCGATGAAGAGAAGGACATCCTTACCGCCCTGATCACGGAAGTGCTCAGCCATTGTAAGTCCTGTAAGTCCTACTCTCATTCTCGCTCCTGGCGGTTCGTTCATCTGACCAAATACCATGGTAGTCTTGTTGATAACGCCTGATTCCGTCATCTCATGGTAGAGGTCATTTCCCTCTCTGGTACGCTCTCCAACTCCTGTAAATACAGAATATCCGCCATGCTCTGTGGCTATGTTACGGATAAGCTCCTGAATAAGAACTGTCTTACCAACTCCGGCACCACCGAAAAGTCCAATCTTACCACCCTTCTGGTATGGACAGAGAAGGTCTACTACTTTAATACCTGTCTCAAGAATCTCAGTCTGTGTGGACTGCTCCTCAAAAGCAGGTGCCTTTCTGTGAATAGGCATATATTCCACGCCCTCAGGTGCAGGCTTATTGTCGATAGCTTCACCAAGGACATTAAAAATTCTTCCAAGTGTCTTCTCACCAACCGGAACACTTATAGGAGCGCCTGTGTCGACTGCCTCCATTCCTCTTATCAGACCATCAGTCGAACCCATGGCTATACATCTTACTGTATCATCACCCAGATGCTGTGATACCTCTGCCGTAAGAGTCTCACCATTGCCGCGGTCTATCGTGATAGCATTCAGGATATCCGGAAGCTTTCCATCCGGAAACTTGATATCAAGAACCGCACTGATAACCTGGGTAATCTTACCCTTGTTTTTCTCGGCCATTGTGTCTCTCCTTCTAAAATTATTTTAACTTATCGCATTCGCTCCTGCGATAATCTCAGTCAGCTCCTGTGTAATAGAGCCCTGTCGCGCTCTGTTATACATAAGGGATAAGTCTTCAATCATCTCATCCGCATTGCTTGTCGCATTGTCCATTGCTGTCATACGTGCACCGTTCTCACTCGCAACCGATTCAACAAGAGCACCATATATAAGACTGCTCACATACTTAGGAATAATGATGTCAAGAGCTTCCTGTTCTTCCGGCTCATACTCCATGACAGAGCCATCCATAAGCTCCTCCTTATCTCCATCCTTAAGCTGTATGTCATCAGCGCTGATAGGAAGCAGCTTGATAAACACAGGAACCTGGCTCACTGTATTCATAAAGCATGTATAAGCAAGATAGATTTCACTCACCTCTCCGCTCGTATATGCACCAAGAACGTCTGAAGCTATGTCCATAGCATCCCTGTACATCGGTTCGTTGATGACATCCGAATAATCAGCCTTTATATCGTAGCCTCTTCTTGCAAGGTAATCCTTTCCCTTGCGGCCTATAGAATATACAAGCATATCCTCCCTGGCAATGCCGCTTGAGATAACCTGCTTTATTATATTCGTGTTGTAACCGCCTGCAAGACCTCTGTTGGAGGTGATTACAATGACAGCCTTCTTCCCAGTACCTGCATTGTTAAGGTACTTGTGGTTGATAGAGCCGCTGCTCGCCTTCTGGAGCTTAACCGTGGCAACAAGCTTCATAGCCTTGGTAATCTGACCGGTGCTCTGAATACTTTCCTTGCGCCTTTTTATATCTCTCATTGATGCCATACCGATTACCCCCTATCTTATCGGAACTGCTTCTTGAACTCATTGATAGCGTTAACAAGTTCTTTTTCAGTATCCTCGGACATAACCTTGGTGTCCTTTATAGTCTGAGGTATCTGTGGATACTTCGTATCGATAAAGGCAAAAAGCTCTGTCTCAAATCTTCCGATAGCGTCTGTCGGTATGTCAATAAGGAGCTTTCTTGTAACCGCATAGATAATAATTACCTGATATTCAACAGGCATTGGCTTATACTGCGGCTGCTTTAACACTTCCTTAATTCTCTCACCCTGTGCAAGCTTCTCCTTGGTATCGGCATCAAGCTCTGAGCCGAACTGTGCGAATGCCGCAAGCTCTCTGTACTGTGCAAGCTCTGTTCTGATAGGAGCCGCAATCTTCTTGATAGCCTTAATCTGTGCGGCACCACCAACTCGTGATACGGACAGACCGGCATTTATCGCAGGACGGAAGCCTGAGTTAAACATCTCTGTCTCAAGATATATCTGACCATCTGTTATGGAAATAACATTGGTAGGAATATACGCAGAAACATCTCCTGCCTGTGTCTCTATGATAGGCAGAGCCGTAAGTGAGCCTCCGCCAAGCTCATCCGAAAGCCTTGCCGCACGCTCAAGAAGTCTTGAATGGAGATAGAATACATCTCCCGGATAAGCTTCACGTCCCGGCGCTCTCTTAAGAAGAAGTGAAAGTGTACGGTATGCGGCAGCATGCTTACTGAGGTCATCATATACTACAAGCACATCCTTGCCTGCTTCCATCCACTCCTCGCCGATGGCGCAGCCTGAATATGGAGCAATATACTGAAGCGGAGCAAGCTCACTGGCTGTGGACGCAACGATTGTTGTATAGTCCATTGCTCCGTATTCTTCAAGTGTCTTTACAATATTGGCAACAGTTGACGCCTTCTGTCCTATAGCTACATAGATACAGTAAACACCCTGTCCCTTCTGGTTGATAATCGTATCGATAGCTATCGCCGTCTTACCTGTCTGACGGTCACCGATAATAAGCTCACGCTGGCCTCTTCCGATAGGAACCATGGCATCGATAGCCTTGATACCTGTCTGAAGCGGTGTGTCAACAGACTTTCTTGCGATAACACCTGACGCAACTCTCTCAATCTTTCTATACTTATCTGTCTGAATAGGTCCTTTTCCGTCGATAGGCTGTCCAAGTGCATTTACTACACGTCCAAGCATTGCGTCCCCGACAGGAACCTCAACAACTCGTCCGGTAGTCTTGACTGTATCTCCCTCGCTTATGCTCTTATTGTCACCGAGAAGAACTACACCTACATTGTCCTCCTCAAGGTTGAGAACCATGCCGTATACATCCCCCGGAAACTCCAAAAGCTCGCCCTGCATGGCTTTTGCCAGACCATGAACACGGGCAATACCATCCGCTACCTGGATTACAGTTCCGACATCAGACACCTCAAGCTCAGACTTGTACTGCTTAATCTGTTCCTTAATGACTGAGCTGATTTCTTCTGGTCTTAAATTCATAAGGCTCTTGCACCTTCCTTCTTATAATCTACATACCGCCTGCCGTCCTACGCGAGCTGAATCTTATTAAGCTCCTTGGTAAGCTCTGCAAGCTTAGTCTTAATACTGGTATCCACAACTCTGTCTCCAATGCGGATGACCATGCCTCCAATGAGGCTCTTGTCTACGGAATAGTTCATCTCCAGCTTCTTAAAAGCTGTAGTGTCGAGTATTCTCTTCTCAACCTCCGCCTTCTGCCTGTCTGACAGCTCCATAGGGGTTGCCACACTGACAATACCTATCTTAAGGTAATCCTTTACGGCTGTGATAAAGTACTCGAGTATTCCCCGGATATCGTTCTGCCTGTCCTTCTCGACTGCAAGAACGATAAGCCCTGTGATATCCTTCCTCACGCGGGAATCGAAGATGCTCTCCATAGTCTTTACCTTGTCGGTCTTACTTATCTTAGGATTATTTAAAAAGTCGGTAAGTTCACCGTTCTCCTTAAATACCTCCAAAACAATCTGTACCTCATCAAGATATCCGGCAGCACTGCCGCTCTCGATGGCGAGCTCATAAAGAGCCTGTCCGTACGCTGATGCTGCTAATTTTGCCATGTATCATCACCCATTTCACGAAGCGTCTCGTCAACCAATGACGCCTGAATGTCTGTGTCAATTGAAGCAGATACCACCTTGCCGGCAAGAGCCGATGCAAGAGCTATCATTTCCTTCTTCATATCATCGGCTGCACCCTTCTTCTCTAAGAGAACCTCATTGTGTGCTCTCTCAATAATGTGGGCAGCCCCGGTCTTAGCCTCTTCTATAATCTGTTCCTCTCTCGCAAGTGCACGCTTTCTCGCATCCGCAAGAATAGCCTCCACTTCCTTATCCACCTCTTTCAGCTTAGCCTCATACTCAGCCTTCATGGCCTGTGCATCCTGCATGTCGGTCTTAGCCTTCTCGATGTCGTCAGCGATGCCTTCCTTACGCTTGTTAAGGAAATTCCTCACCGGATTGAACATCAGGTATGAGCCTGCCAGAAAGAGAATAAAGATGTTAACCGCCGTTATAACCACATCCTGGATAAGCTGGGGATCTAGGTTGAACATTCTTTCCAAGGTCTTGCCTCCCTTCGCCTATTATTCTCGTTAGCTTAACCCTTAAAAAATCAAAGCTTTCCGATAAGTGGGTTGGCAAATAAGAGAATAATCGCAACCGCAAATCCGTAAAGACCTGTTGTCTCGGCTACCGCCTGTCCAAGAAGCATGGTAGATGTGATATCTGACTTAGCTCCCGGATTACGTCCTACTGCTGCTGCTGCGTGGCCTGCTGCGATACCCTGTCCTATACCAGGTCCGACACCGGCTATCATTGCAATACCTGCACCTACTGCTGAACATGCTAATACTAATGCTCTTCCATCAATCATTTTTAATTCCTCCTGAAAATGAAATTATATTGTTTTTAGATTTAACTTATTCATCTGCAATCTTATCGTTGATATATACCATCGTAAGCATACAGAATACATACTGTCTGAATTGCTCCTGAGAACACATCAAAATAAACATGAAGTGCAGCTGGAAGTCCCAGCTTAAGGAATATCGGCAGCAATCCGTAAATCAGTCCCATCATAACAGTACCTGACATAATGTTACCAAAAAGACGGAGAGATAATGAAAGCGGGACTGCAAACTCTCCTATCAGGTTAATAGGGAAAAGAAGCGGAACCGGCTGGAAAAGGCTCGTAAAATGCTTTCCCTTATTCTTGGCAATGCCACACCCCTGCACAAGTGCAAAGGTAATAAGACCTAGTGGTAATGTAACACCGTAATCTGCCGTCGGCGGTCTTAAGCCTAACAGACCGGACAGGTTGCAGAACAGTATAAACATGAATATCGCACAGATATAATTCACAAAGCGTCTTGCGTTCCTGCCCATAATAGACGCAACCATATTGTCTATGGTCTGAACATACATCTCTATGATATTCTGGAATGTACCCGGAATCTGTTTTGCGTGTTTCATCGTATGATGAGCACATATCATGATAATAAGTATAATTATCGTCACGATAAACATTGCCACATGGGTTGTCGTAATATACAACTCCTGCCCAAACAGCGTGTATTTAAACACACCATGAATCATGAAATCGGCATCTGCCAATATCATACCCGGGAATTGTCCTGACACGTTATCAACCTCCTTGCTTTTTTTTAGTTGCTTTTTCTATAAGCCTGTGTGTTAAAGGCTGGGCATAGGTCGCCACCTTGAGTCCGAAGAAACCGACAAATGGTCTTTTTTGTTGTGTCTGTCATTCACGTCTCTCCCTGTTTCCGGATTTGAACCAGGCTTTGAAGCAGCTGAAGCCCCCGAAGCCTTCTTAGCCATGAGATAGCAGTTCCTCATTCCTGCCGCCATTCCGAGAAACAGCAGCGGAATAACCACCCATGTTCCTATGAATTTTCCAATCCATATACCAATAAACAAGCATAAAAATGTCGGAACCATGACATTAATCCCTAACTGGGAAATAAGAGCTAGATTCTTATATACATTATGCTTCTTATCCGCCATATCGTTCCTCCATCTCATAAAAGCTTACTGGAACTATTATACTATTTTCCCAATCGAAAGTCTATTAAATAATTAAAAACTTTGCGAATCGTGACCCCAAAGCTTAATATATTTCTGTAAATTATTGAATTTTTTGTATAAATTTGGTATATTTGTTGTACATATATTTAAAGCAGCTATCCGGACTGCCGGCCGGCAGCGGAATGGAGACTAATTATGAAGAAACCTGTTCTTTTTCGTAAAAGATATATCCCATCAGAAATAGTTGAACTCAAGGATGATATCATTCTGTACCGTGATGATTCAATGCTCATAACACGCTGGACCACACTCAAGCCAAGGCATGATATAGCCGGCGGAATCTCTTTGTACCTCATCGACAAGGGTTGCAAGATATCCCGGATTCACGATGCCTTCGGCAGATTTCTCCACTACTACTGTGACATAATACACACAGATTATTCTGCCGGGAACGACACCTATATATTCACGGATCTGCTTGCGGACATCATTGTTCACCGCGATAACAGGTATTCCGTTGTAGACCTTGATGAACTTGCAGAAGCGCTTAAGACCTCACTTATAAACGCAGACACTGTATGCGAAGCTCTGTGCTCAACAGACAGACTTATACGCTGTATTGATAATGGGGAATTTCACAGCTATACCAATCTGATAGAGCGCTATGTGTCACTCTGAGATAATCGGAGTGGCATATAGCGCTCTTTCTTTTTTTATATATGTTTCCATAATGCCGGATTCATAACACACCTATTTAATGTACGGGTGTATAACGTACTATATCCTTGCCGGGCATCTGTGAAATCTATTTAGTTCCGAATATTCTGTCGCCTGCATCCCCAAGTCCCGGAATAATATAGCCATGCTCATTGAGCTTCTCATCGCAGGTTCCGATATACATATCCACATCCGGATGATCCTTCTTCATTTTCTCAATTCCTTCCGGTGCTGCGATAATGCACATAAACCTGATGTTCTTTATGCCGCGCTGCTTAAGCATTGTAATCGCTGCAGATGAGGAGCCGCCGGTTGCAAGCATAGGGTCAACAACAAATACTTCCCTTTCCGCACAGTCCTGAGGGAGCTTACAGTAATACTCAACCGGCTCTAATGTCTCCTCATTGCGGTACAGACCGATATGTCCGACTTTGGCTGCCGGAATCATGGCAAGCATACCATCAACCATTCCAAGGCCTGCCCTTAAGATTGGCACAACAGCAAGCTTCTTTCCCGCCAGTTCCTTGACAGTTGTCTTACAGATAGGAGTCTCAATTTCCACGTCCTTGAGCTTCAAATCTCTTGTTGCCTCATAGCACATAAGCATTGCAATCTCACTTATAAGGGTACGGAAATCCTTAGAACCTGTCTCCTTTCTTCTGAGAATTCCAATCTTGTGCTGAATCAATGGATGATCCATAATTACCACTTTACCCATAATGTTGTCCTCCCGTTTTTTATTAATTCTCAAGCATGTTGATACGTCTGATATGTCTTTCCTCATTGGAAAATTCCGTTGTTAAAAATGTCTCCGTAATCTTAACCGCAAGTCCCGGACCGATTACTCTTCCGCCAAGTGCAAGCACATTGGCATCATTATGAAGCCTTGTCGCCTCTGCCATAAAGCAGTCCGTACAGAGTGCTGCCCTGATTCCCTTAATCTTATTGGCAGCTATCGATATTCCTATTCCTGTTCCGCAGATAAGAATACCCTTATCGCAGGTTCCATCATTGATTGCTGCACATACCTTCCTGGCATACTCAGGATAATCAACACTCGCCTCACTGTAGCTTCCAAAATCCTTGTATTTATATCCCTTCTTGTCAAGATATGCCATAATCTCCCTGTCTCTTATACACATCTGACGCTGCCGACGAATTAGACGGTGTAGAT
>ENA-OZKG01000410-OZKG01000410.1-human-gut-metagenome-genome-assembly--contig:-NODE-410-length-7969-cov-4.418625_pt1 | contig 7969 bp, 7 predicted proteins | sample MGYA00244826_ERZ653764 | MGnify/ENA primary metagenome ERZ653764 (study PRJEB26926, sample SAMN06165230) | human gut metagenome | biome: ENVO:00009003; feature: ENVO:2100002; material: ENVO:00002003...
GTCCCAATGACATATTCTATTAAAAAGCCGGAAGAATCCAAAGGTTCAAGGGTCATTTTTCATCGGAAGAGAAGCTGGAGGATGTGATACAGCAGATTGTGGGACGCCATAACAGGGTTGTAAATCAGGCATCACCGATAGTTGATACCAGGCTTAGTGACGGCTCCAGGGTAAATATAGTGCTAAACCCCATATCTATAGGAGGCTCGGCCGTATCAATCAGAAAGTTTCCGGAGCATCCTATGAGCATGGAGAGGCTTGTTGAGATAGAAGCTCTCTCGCCGGAGGTGGCAAGGTTTCTACAGATACTGACGCAGGCCAAATACAATATATTTATTTCCGGTGGTACAGGCTCCGGGAAAACGACCTTCCTGAATGCTCTGTCACAATATATTCCTGATGATGAGAGAATTATTACAATTGAAGACTCAGCGGAGCTGCAGCTTCTGGGAGCTAAAAATATAGTAAGGCTTGAGACAAGAAATGCAAATACCGATGGGGTTACTCCAATTACAATAAGAGATCTTATCAGGACGGCTCTTCGTATGAGACCGGACAGGATAATAGTGGGCGAGTGCAGAGGTGCAGAGGCGCTTGACATGCTTCACTGAATACAGGACATGACGGCTCGTTGTCCACCGGCCATGCCAATTCACCACATGATATCATTTCAAGAATTGAGACTATGGTGCTTCAAGGTCAGGATTTCCCACTCAATGCGATACGGCAGCAGATAGCATCCGGAATAGATATTATTGTCCAGCTTGGCAGGCTGAGGGATAAAAGCAGGAGAGTCCTTGAGATATCAGAGGTGGATGGATTTATGGATGGTGAAATTGTGCTGCATACGCTGTATCGTTTTGAGGAAACCGCTGTTTTGGACAGTGGGAGGATACAGGGCTTTTTAAAGAAAGCAGGGACACTTTGTCACACCGACAAGCTTATGGCAGCAGGGCTTAGTGTGTAGGCTGTTATGTGGCATTTAAAGTAAGAAAGGCTGTAGCTGTCAGTATAGGAATATATGTTACTGAACAGTTATGAAGGGTTTGATTATATGGATTACAGCAGATATTCCATGTCCACAAAGGATTGGGGGATTGTTTTCATAAAAAGTATGGCTGCCACAGTGATTATCGCATATTTGTTTTATGACAGTCCTATTGTTGTTATTGCTTTTCCAGCGGTGTTTGCATATTGTGCAAAGCTGTGCAGGCAGGAGGGTGTCAGAAGGCAAAAGGAAAAACTAAATGAAGAGTTTATGAATGTACTTAAGGTATTGAGCTCGAATATGCTGGCCGGATACTCTGTGGAAAATGCATGGCAGGAGGCTGAAAAAGAGATGGAGCTCATGTATGGGAATGATTCGCTTATGCTGTCTGAGATACAGGAGATGAACAGGCAGATAAAGATGAATCAGACATTTGAGGCGGTGCTGTCAGAATTTGCTCATAGAAGCGGTCTGGAGGATATAGTCAATTTTTCTGATATTTTCTCATTTGCAAAGAGAAGCGGCGGCAGATTTGTGGATATCATAGAGTCTACCACTTACAGGATGTGGACAAAGTATGATACCAACCGACAGATAGAGGTTGCGGTTTCTGCCAAAAGACTTGAGCAAAAGACTATGAACTATATTCCGATATTTCTTTTGGCATTTTTAAAGCTGTCTTCAAGAGACTATATGTCTGCACTATATGGAAACCTGATCGGGGTAATCTTTATGAGTACCTGTCTTTTAGCCTATGCAGGGGCAATTAAACTGGCAAAGAAATTTTTACAGGTAGGAATAGGCATATGACGGGAGGAAAGAGGCTTAGAATAGCAGCATTATTTGTTATAGTTTTAGTTTTTGCTTTTATCATGGACATGTCGTCAAATGCTATAACTGATAATACACTTATACGCAATGATACAGGTGACGGAGATGCAGTATATGACCTGGTGCTAAATGCGGATGGACTCGATGAGGATTACAGCTATCAGCTGAAGGTTAGGGAGGAGCAGCCTTCGGAGAAACAGGCGAATGAGCTGTTTACACAGGCAAAAAAAGAGATAGACGACAGCTTTTGTGAAGAGAATCAGAGTGTGGAACAGGTCAGAGGGCATGTGATTATGAAGGATGCATATGCATCGGGAGCTGTGGAGGCAGAGTGGACACTGAGTGATTATGATGTGGTTGATATTAATGGAGATGTGAACCAGGATGCATTTGAGGAGGCTGATGATGAACAGGGAAAGCTGATTAGCGCAAGTGTCGAGCTTTCCTGTGGCGAACACAGACAGCTGTATAATTTCTCATTTGTGGTATTTCCGGATGAACTGGACGCGGGCGAGCGCCTCATAAAGGGTATCAACAGACATATTGACAGTGAGATGTCAAAGACAGGCACTAAAAAGCTCACACTGCCGGATGAAGTAGATGGAGTAAAGCTTAGCTGGTCGCAGGAAAAAAGCAATACGGCAGCTAAAATAGCCATGCTTGAAGTTGTTGTTATAGTTCTTCTGGTGCTTGAGAAAAAGGAAAAAAAGAAGACGGCGCAGAAGGAGAGAAATATACAACTGCAGCTCGAATATCCGGAGATAGTCAGCAAAATGGCTGTTTTGATGGGTTCAGGAATGACTGTGGAGCAGGCATGGAATAGGATTACCGCCCGTTATCTTGATGAGCGGAAAAATAATGATAAGAATATTATGCCCGCTTATGAGGAAATGCTTGTGACGGAGAGAGAAATCTCAGATGGCGTGACAGGCAGAAAAGCATACGCAGATTTTGCGGAAAGAGTAAAGCTGCCATGCTATCAGAAGTTTGTACGCATTATTTTACAGAGTATTCACAAAGGAAGTAAGGGTGTATGTGAAATGCTCGAGAAGGAATCGGAGGATGCATTTGATGAGAGGAGGCTTTTAGCCTTAAAGCTGGGTGAAGAGGCCGGCACCAAAATGCTTATGCCGATGATGATTATGATGGCTATAGTCATAGCAATAGTAATAGCACCCGCAATCATTGAATTTAAGATATAGAAAGGAAAAATTATGTTAGGATTTAAGAATTTTTTATTAGATGAGGATGGCGCAGGAGTAGTGGAAATGATTCTGATAATTGTTGTGTTAATCGGTCTGGTGCTGATTTTTAAGAAGCAGCTTACAACACTTGTAAACAATATCTTTCAGACAATCTCAAGAGAGGCTGGTAAAGTGTGAGAGGCAGTATAACGATATTTGCCACAATGCTTCTCATGCTGGTGTCACAGTTTCTGTTTACTGTACTGGAAGCCGGAAGGAATCTGACACTTACCAATATAGCATGCATGAATTCAGAGGCTGTAGCAGAGTCAGTTTTTGCGCAGTATTGCAGACCATTGTGGGATGAATACCATTTGTTAGCGTATGACGCCGGAAGTGACGCAATGGGCAATGTGGATATTGAAAATGTCAAGTCGTATATGAAGAAGCTTACGACTGACAATTTTAAGATAAGCGATTCAGGAGCTTTTGCCGGGGGTACTATTGTAAACGGCACCAGTATGCTAAGGTTGTCAATAGACGAGCTCGAATCATTGAAATATGTGCTCATGACGGATGATGGTGGTGATGTGTATACAAATGCGGTTGTCTCATATATGAAGAAAAATATTGGTTATGAAACAGTCAAAAATCTTTACAGTCAGTATAGCTCATTGAATGAAAACAAGTCTGCGGGTGAGTATGATGACAGTAAAATAGATAGTGCGTTAAAAGCCTTAAAGGATAATGCAGCTCATGAAGGCGGAGGCAAAAGCATAGCGAGGTCGTCACCGCCAAGAGCTTACAGTGTTCCTTCATCGGTTTCGAAAGCAAAGCAGATGTCAGAAAGTAAGGCAGAAAGCACAGAAGGCGGTAATGCAATAGAAAATCCGCTGGTCAAGGTGCAGAAAGTAAAGGCATCAGGCATATTATCGCAGGTGGTTGATGATAGCACGGTGTCAGGAAACAGTATTGATACATCAGCCAGAGTGTCCGGGCGAAGTCTGCATAAAGGAACAGGGGGGTGGTCTGAAAGTAGTGATGATTGGTATGCGAAAGTACTTATGCAGCAGTATATTCTGACATATATGAGCTGTTACACTGATACAAATCCAAATCATGCCCTTAACTATGAGGTGGAGTACATCATAGGAGGCAGAGCGAGTGATAAGGATAATCTGAAGATCGTTATAGCAGAAATACTGGCTCTGCGTGCGGCTGCCAATATGGCATACCTGGCAGGAAGCGCATCAAAGCAGGCACAGGCGATGGCTCTTGCTGCAATTATCGGTGGAATTACTCTGACACCGGAGGTAATTGAAGGGGTGGAAAAGGGAATTCTGGCGGCCTGGGCATTCTGTGAAAGTGTGCTGGATTTAAGGGCACTTTTGGATGGGGATAAGATTCCACTGATAAAAAGTGATACGTCATGGACATCGAGTCTGTATGGCATGACAAGCATGCTCACAGGGCAGGTGAAGGCAAAAAGCTCAAATGAAGGAATAGGCTACAAATCATATCTGGGTATGCTGCTTTTTACAAAGAGCATGAAAAATATAGCGTATCGCTCGATGGATGTGCAGGAGGCTACAGTGCGTATGACCGGTGCGCATGAAAGCTTTAGGATGGACAATGCAATCTGTGAGCTTAGTGCAGATGTAAGGTACAAATATCATGGCATATTTTTATGCTTTGTGAATCTTTTAAATGGGGCAGATAATGAGTATACCATTAAAAATAAGGCAAAGTATTCCTATTATGGACGCTGACTAAATAAGAAGGAAAATAAGAAAGGCAGGTGTATGAAGGTGTCTTTTGTTAATAAAGTAAAGTTCCACATAAAAAAACTTTATAGAAAGGCCAAACTCCCAGGCGATGATAGTTCTCAAAAGATGCCCTCATGCACCTGCCTGAAAGCGTCATATACACTTGAGGCCGCGGTAATATTTCCGCTTGTAGCAGGCTTTTTTGTATTTATACTTTTTTTCTTCAGGGTGGTTCAGGTGGAGTCGCAGGTAAAAGCGGCACTGTACTATTCAGCCAGGATGAGTGCGTTAGCGAGCAGTGCAAACGATTCGTCAGTTGTATCAGTGGCCACTGCAGAGGTACTATTCAGGAGCCAAATATCTGACTCGAAGCACATTGATACATACGTGAGCGGTGGAAGGTATGGAGTGTCACTGCTTGGCTCGAGTATGGATGGTGATGATGTCTCGCTTAAGGCAAAGTACAAGGTTAAGCTTCCGGTGAGCTTTTTTGCGGTAGATGGAATATGGATAGAGGATTATAGCAACAGCAGAAAATGGACAGGAAAAAATCCCGGCGAAAAAACGGACCCATATGTATTTTACACTGACTATGGCAGTGTTTATCACCTGTCCGAGCAATGCAATTACCTGGATCTGAGCATAAAGAGCATCAAATGGTCACAGGTGGGGGCAAGCAGAAACAAAGATGGTAGGAAATACCACGCATGTTACTGTACCGCGGATAAAAAAACAAAAACCTCGACGGTATTTATAACAGACTATGGCACGAACTATCACGGAAAGCTTGGATGCAGTAAGCTTAAGCGGACAGTACACAAGGTGCGTAAGTCGGAGGTAGATGGCAAAAATCTGTGCAGTAAATGTAAAGGAGAAGGAACATGATACAGCTTATCATTTTACTTGGAATAATCAGTATAATTGACTTTTCAACCAAAAAGATACCGGTAGTTGTATTGGTAGTAATGGGGATTGCAGGTATTGCAAGCTCTTTTTATGCGAAGCAGTCAATTATATCAGTGGCTGTTGCCCTGATTCCCGGTATAGTGCTTATGGCAGCTGCGTTTCTTACAAGGGAGCAGATAGGCTATGGAGATGCTGCTGTTGTGACGCTTATGGGATTGTTTGTGACAGCTGACATAGTGTGCAGCACTATGGTGATGGGACTGACAATAGCAGGAATAATCTCTGTTATTTTAATTGCATTAGGCAGGGCTGGAAGAAAGAAGCAGATTGCATTTACACCATTTCTACTGCTGGGATATGGATTGACGGAGGTATTTATGTGACTGGAAATAAATTAAATGTAGATTTATCTTATGGACTAAAAGGCAGTTATACAGTAGAGGGAGCAATTATTATACCTATATTTATTGTTATGCTTGCGATAGCGATGAAGATGGGACTTGTGCTGTATAACGAAATGAAAGCAGACAGCTCTTATGAGTATGCTACTGATATGTGGCTGGTGGATGATTTCTATAATTATCAGGTTTTGAAAGAGGTTGTAAATGAATTCTAATGAAATAATATATGAAAGAAAGATGACAGGCAGCTTTATGAAGCTGCGTTGTGACGAGGTGAAGCCGTTAGATGAAAAGATATTGTTGAAAAACAATATTCCGGGCTTTCTGAAGATGGAGAAGTGTTATGTGAATAATGAAGGGCAGTACTGGTATGATATATCCGGAGTTCAGTCTTTGGAAATGCGCTGCCAGTATAATGATATAAAGCTTGAGTTTCTTGAAAAGCTTGTGGTGAGTATCTGTAACAAGATGGAGCTTTTGGAGAATCATCTTGTAGGCACGGACTGCCTGGCACTCGATCCTCAGCTAATACACATAAAAGGGGTAAATCAGGATGAGGAAATATATTTCACAGCATACCCGGCACAGATGAAGACTATGTGTACTACATTCCAACATCTAATGGAGTATATGCTAACGAAACTTGACCATAGTGATGCTGAAGCGATACATATAGCATATGGCATATACGAGAAAACCATAAATGGCAATTACAGTATCGCTGATATTAGAAATGCCATAATCGAGGAGCGACAGAAAAAGGTGGCAGAAAAGCCGGTGGAGGAGGTGGTTGCGCCGATTTCACAGCCACAGGTCAGAGTAGAGGAGCCTAAGGAGCAGATAAAGCCTACACTGTACGATAAGCTTCGGGTGTATCTGCTGGAGCAGCTGGATATCAGGCTGCCGGAGCGAAAGAAGCAGGCGTCAGTGATAGAAAAGCCTAAAAAACCGGACACAGACAGAAAATGGTTTAAAAAAGAAAAACAAAAAGAAAATCGTGAAAAGGTAGATGATACCATGCTTATATACCCAAGCTCGGAGGCTGCACCGGAGCCGGTACCGCGTCAGATACACCCCACTGTATGTCTGAGCGATTACAGGGAGCACCCACAGGGCATGCTTTTGTATGAGGGCATGGAAAACCGCAGTAATATAATAATAGACAAAGATTGTACGCGTATTGGTCAGGGCGATGAGGCCGATGCAGTAATAGGCAAGGATACAATAAGTCATTTTCATGCAGTTATAAATAGGGAAAACCAGGAATTTTATCTGGAGGATTTAAACTCTACAAATGGAACCTTTGTGAATAATGAGGTGCTTGCGTACAAGCAGAAGAAGCAGCTCAAGTCAAATGATATCATCAGATTTGCCGATGTTAAGTACCGGTTTGTATAATTGTTGCAAATAAGCTCCTTAAAATTTATAATAAGAAAAAAGTATTTAACAGGAAAATTAAGGAGACTCCACAGATTTGCAGAATATAAAAAGATTTGATGATAAACCATATATGACAATTGGCATAATAGTGGTAAATATAATAGTTTTTGTGCTGATGAGTATATCAGGCAGCACACTTGATGCACAGTATATGGCTGCCCACGGAGCCATGTACCCTGAGTATATAAAGGATGGTCAGTATTGGAGGCTGCTCACTTCTATGTTTATGCATTTTGGATTGATGCATATACTTAACAATATGGTGGTTTTAGGCGCTGTCGGTCAGATAGTCGAGAAGGCTATGGGGCATGTGAAGCTTCTGATTATATTTCTTGTGTCAGGCATGTGTGGAAGTGTATTATCGTACATCGTTATGCTTTATAATAATGACTTTGCGGTATCGGCAGGCGCCTCCGGGGCGATATTTGGTCTGGTGGGAGCACTTGTGTGGAT